>CEPT01060952.1_pt1 | contig 18358 bp, 15 predicted proteins | sample 356221 | NCBI WGS metagenome assembly CEPT01 (sample SAMEA2620081, study PRJEB7988) | marine metagenome | isolation source: saline water (ENVO:00002010), including | reverse complement strand
TAAAATTTTTCAGCAACTTGCTCAGGTCTTTCATCATCTCTTATTTGATAATAAGTAAATGTAGTTACAGAATTATCTAAATCTTGCCTAAACTGGGGTCTTTTAAATAAATTCTTTGCATTGGTAGTGTCATCGTTATTCGCAGTTCCCTGGAATACCGTAGAATAGTTAATGTTTGGTAATTCTCTGAAATAAGGCATTTGTTTAGTATCCTACGTCGTCAGCAGTGATTTCATCCAAATCTACATTTGTCATCAATCCATCAGTAATGTTCTCCTGATAGTCATTTTCATAAACTGGTTCTAATTCAGTAAATTCCATACCAATAGTTACGGAAACTGGTTGACCTTCATCGAAGGCAGCCCATTGTCCCTCTGGTGAATAATTAACAGCAAAACTAGTAAGTGCACATGGTTTAAATCTATTTAAACCTGGTATTGGTTTATCATTAGCAGTTCTGTAAGATAATTTAAACACATTTGGAGAACCTAGAAAATAAGAACTACTACCAGCAGCTGGAGCATTTCCAACTTTCTTTGCTGCCATACCCTGCTTAAACATCCTAATAATTCTTCTAACATTTCTTGCTTCTTCTTTACTTCTGGGTGACATTTTCCAACCAAAACTAAAGCTTCTAAGTTGAACTCCTTTGAATAAGAGTTCCATGTTAGAGTTAGGAACTATCCCCAAACCTCTTCCTAGGATTTCTTCTGGACTTACATCCATACCTGCTTGTTTTAAGACTGATGAAGTCAGCATAGTACGAAGAGTTGTCTGGAAATCTGCACTATTCGCAGCAGTCATTGCTTGACCAGCAAGAGCAGTCGCAAGGATTGCTCCTGTTGGATTCATACCAGTAGTTGCATTAGCAAGACCACCTCCACCAAGAACCAGTCCCAACTCCGCTGCTGACTTTTTAGCAAGAGATGCAGTTGCAGCAGCAGTCACATTATTCATTTTTGAATCACCCCAAGCTGCCGTATTTTCATCTGCAACATTATTTGGTATGGGAAGAACACACATTTTATCAAGTTGCTCTTCACCAACAACACTTCCTCTCAGTAATCCTTTTGTTAGAATATCTCCTATCTTTTGGCTGGTGCTTGTAGATCCAAGACCTAATGCCTCTGCAGAAGGTGGTTTGAATTTAAACATCGTTATTTTAAGGACATCTTGCTGGTTATCAAGAATATCCATTGGATAATATAGTAATCTCTGTTCTCTTACTGAAGCAGATCCAAATAATGCATCCGCATTTGCACTTGTAAATTGAGGTGTGGGGATTGCACCACCCTTAGTTAACTTATCAAAGAAGGTATTTACCGCAGTTGCTCCTGGAGGTGGTGTTGCTGTGGTGCTATATTGCCATTCCGCAACAATTGGACCAGTTGGGTCTTGTGCTGATGGATGCACCTTTTTCCCTGCTGCATTACCACCACTTGCTATGTATGCAGCATTAACTTTTCTTCTGATATCTTCTTGAATTTCTCTTGCTTTTGCGGTTGGTTGGTTTTTATCCTTATTGGTAAAATAGTCAGTATTTGTAACTGCACCATCAAGAAATACACCATCTTGATAAAATACTGTTTGACCTGGAAGGAGACCTCCAGTTAAAAGATTCCATGTTCCACCAACAGGGTCTTTTGATATAACTCTATATTCCCCCGTATCGTCATTGTATATAAGTGCCCAAGTTTGTGGAGTGGGCAATGCTGATGCTGCGTTGATTTCTGCTGACCTGAAATCATCGTCTAGTATTTTCCATCCCATATTACGGTGAATCCCAAACTCTATACTTTGGCACGGTTTTACCCAGTTTGTTTACGAATTGCTCAGTAGGTAATAGTGAAACATCAACCCAATCTGATTTTGGGACTTTAAATAAATCAGAACCTACACCAGAAAAAAGATACTTATGTATAGTTTTCCGTGGTGCGTTAGAAACTCCTGTTTTATTTAGGAGAGATCTTACAAACCCCCCTCGATACTGAGGACTTAGATAATGTACATTAAGTCCAGTAAAGTGCCCAGTCCTTGGACTTACATCAACGATGAATGATAGTGGGTGTCTATCCCAAAATGGATATTTTTGTGGATACTTTGCTGAATAAAGAAAAAATACTAAATCACCAGGTACAATAAATCCAGTTTCAAACTCACTTATATTCCTTTTTTGAGCAGGAAGAAGTTCATTCATTAAGGTATTGGTATACCAATTACCACTTCTAAATTTTTTACCTGCTTTTTTCTTTACCGCATCAGCAATACCACCATCTTGTATCATTTTCTATCTTCCGCATCTAAAAAGTTAAATCTGTAATCCAATACTGCTTTATAGAGTTCATCCCTCAAATACCATAAATGTTCCTGTTCTGATGCTGGTCTGGCAGGATGACCTGGCCATGTCTCTATAGTCTTTAGAACACAGTCATACAGAAGTCTTAAATCTTCGTATGGCAAACTAATGTTGTAGTAAATGTCATCATCTTCGGAATCGTGGTTTTCTGGTGAAGGGTTCATCTTTGTTTAATTCCTAATTCTTTTTCTGTTAGAATACGAAATTCGTATTTTCTATCAGCACACCAGTCTCTTGCTGCTTCCCATTTTGCCTGATTTACTGCCCAGGTTTTAACACTATAGACCCAAGATTTTGTTTTTCTCTTAGGGTTTGAATCAGGTTCTTTTAAGTCTTTTGCTGGTTTTATTTCAACAACTAAAGTTCTTTTCTTCCCATTTTTATCTCTATATTTAACAAAGAAATCAGGAAAGTATCTATGAACTTTGTTGTCTAGTGGGGAACGATATGGAATGAAAAACTCTTCGGACCTCCACTCATTAACACTTTCTGTTAAGTCACAGTATTGCATAAATTTCAATTCATATGATGACCTATAAATGATATTAGTTGGGTCACCTTTATATTTTTCTGGTTTTTGTGGCTTGAATTTACCTTGCCTATAACCAGAGTCATCTTTATGTGGCATACATAGTATATAAGTCCTTAGTTCTAGTATTTATAAATGGCAGAGGAAACTCGCACAAATTTAGGTTACGGTCCACGTAGAGGGTATCCATTGATTGGTCCTTTTTACACTAAGATGACCACTCCTAGGACTGAACGTATTAATATGAGGAGTGCCAGAGATATCTTTGGTAGTTTATCTCAAACTTCTCAATTTAAAGTAGCATTACATTTAACCAACACTAACTTAGAGACTGATCCTTTGATGTCTTGGTTAACTGCATCTGGATTGACTAAAGACATAGCACGTAATGCTGAATTTGACTTTATGTGCAATGAGGCAGCTCTTCCTGGTTCAAGCTTAGATACTACCACAGAGTTGGGTAGTCGTCAGGGTATTGTTGAAGATATGGCATTGAAAAGAGTTTACAGTCGAGCAAACTTACAATTCTATGTTGATAATAACTATCAAATTATTCGTATTTTTGAAGAGTGGATGAATTTTATAAATCCAGTTCATGGAAGTGGGGGTGCGTATCCACAACAAGGAGTAGGATTTGGTAATTCCAAAAATAGAAATGATTTTCACAGAGTGAGATATCCAGATGAATACAAGAGAATTATTTCTATTGTGAAATTTGAGAGAAATTTCGCAAGACATGGAACTCAAGGTGAGTCTGGGGGACTTAACAGTGTTCCATCAATTACTTACAGACTGATTGATGCATTTCCTACACAAATAACTTCTATTCCAGTTACTTATGAAGGTAGTACAATCACAAAGTGTTCTGTAGAACTTGCATATAGTAGGTATGTTTATGAAAGTCATCATGGTAATGTAATTTTACAAGATGAACTTTCCCCACCACCTAGGAGGACAGGAGCAGGTACTAAAGATGAACTGAGAGATATACAAAATGGTCAGAATCGTACTATTACTGGGCAAACTTACTTTAATGCCTAATAAATAATCACACTGAAACTAACATTATGCCTTTACCATCTATTTCTACCCCAACACATGAGTTGGTTTTGCCTTCAACTGGAAAGAAAATTAAGTACAGACCTTTCTTAGTTAAAGAAGAAAAAGTTCTAATTATTGCATTAGAAAGTCAAGATACTAAAGAAATTACTAATGCCATTAAGCAAGTATTGAAGTCTTGTATTTTGACTAGGGGTGTAAAGGTAGAGGACTTACCAACTTTTGACATTGAGTACATTTTCTTAAATGTTAGAGGAAAATCAGTTGGGGAAAATATTGATTTAATCGTTACTTGTTATGACGATGGGGAGAACACACAAGTCCCAGTTACATTGTTTATTGACGAAATCAATGTAGTAAAAGAACCAGACCATAGTCCAGACATTAAGTTGGATGATTCATTGGTCTTGAGAATGAAGTATCCATCTTTGGACCAGTTCATTAGAAACAATTTCGATTTTTCTTCAGAACAGGATGCAGATAACATTGAAAAGTCTTTTGATATTATCACTGACTGCATTGACATGGTTTACACAAAAGATGAGTCGTGGGCAGCATCAGATTGCACAAAGAAGGAGTTGATTTCATTCATTGAGCAAATGAATTCTAATCAATTTAAGAAAATCGAAAGATTTTTCGAGACAATGCCAAAACTTGCTCATACAATTAAAGTAACGAATCCAAAGACTGGTGTTGTTAATGAAGTAACGTTGGAGGGTTTAACCAGTTTTTTCGGTTGAGTATGGCTCATATGGATCTTGAGGCATACTTTAGAATTAATTTTGCTTTGATGCAGTTCCATAAATATTCTTTGACTGAGATTGAAAATTTGATGCCTTGGGAACGAGACATCTATGTTGGACTGCTACAACAACACATTGAAGAAGAGAAGTTAAAACAACAACAAAAAGCCGCAGCACTAAATGGCTAAGCAACCCCCTAAAATAAAAGCACGTTCTGCAGTTTCTAAACTCTCTGGAAGAAACTTCAGTAATCTTCGTGTCGGTAATAAAGCGAAGATTGGGAGATTTAGTGGTAACATGGATCCTGCGGCATACCGCAAGATGATGGCAGAGAAGCATGGTGACCCCATTGCAGATGCACAAAAGGCATCGTCTTTTGTCTCTGGTGGACGAAGAATGGGTGCTGGTATTAATGCTAGTGCTAAAAGTAATATAGTAAAATTTGATAGAAATACCACAGTTAGACCAGTAACACCAAATGTTGGTATTCTGCTGAAAACTATTTCATCTAATATCCTAAGTGATATTGATAATGCAGCAGAGACAACTAAGTTAAGGAATGATAAACCAAGAGACCAAAAAGTAGTAAACGTCTACAATAATCAGGTCCAGGAAATAAAGAAAGGTGCAAACAATAAGATAACCAATATACAAAATGTTGTTCAGAAGTTTTCTTCTGGAAGCAGAACTCTTGTTAATCAACTTGCTACAAACTATAGAAGAAAAATTGAGGATGTAGATTCTGCTAAACCAGCAGGAATTCTCAAAAGATTCTTAGATTCATTTAAGAATGCTTTAGGATTTGTACAATTCTTTAATAATCCTGCAAATACAAAGAGAATTAGTGCAAGTTTAAAAGCAGCAAGAAACTCATTTGGTGAGATATTTGGTGCTGCTATTGCACTTAGAACAATAATTGCAAAAATTTATGATACTTTAAGTAAAGCACCAAACCTTTCGGGAATTGGTGGTGGTATGCGAGTTCCCCTTCCTGGTCGTATTCCTGGTAGAGCTCCCAATTTACCTGGTCGAACACCACCAAGACGTGGAATGGTCAGACCAAGAGGAAGGATGAGAATGAGAAATAAGTTGGGACTTGGATTACTTGGAGCTGGTTTACTTGGTGGTGGTTTAATGGCAGGAAGTGCTCAGGCAGCACCTATGCCTCCACCACCAATTGCACCTCCTCCAATTCCAGAAGATTTTTCTAGTATTTTTGGAAGTGCAGTCGATAGATTTGCAGAATCAATCAAAGCATTATTTAAGAAGCAAGAAGAAGGAAAGGAAGCATCATCTGCACCAACTAGCAGTTCATCCCCAAGTAGTGGTTCTGCTTCACCTCCTAGTAGTCCAGGTAGTATGTCATTGGGTGGACCTGTATCTACTAATGAAGAGGCAGCATTATTAAAAACTATTAGAGATGTAGAAGGAACTGCTGGTGAAGATGGATATGGAAAAGTATTTGGTGGAGAAGTTGTTCCAGAACTAGCAAAGGGTGAGATGACTATCAATGAAGTCATCCAAATGCAAAATACGGGATATATGCCCAAACGTCTTGGTGGAAGAAAAGTTAATTATGGGACATTCTATGACCAAAGGGCAGGAAGAGTAAGGTCAAGTGCTGCTAGTGGTGCCTATCAGTTTATGCCAGCAACACTTGGTGAGATTGCAGATAAAACAGGTGTTGATAGAAGTGCAAAACTTACTCCTGAATTGCAGGACCAGTTGGGTCTTGCATTAGCTAGACAACGTAATGTTGATCCAAAGCAAAGGGCAACTTTACAATCTATGACCACACTTGGTGGGGTGTGGGCAGGATTAACACCAGAATATCAGCAAACTGATAGAACTGCTGCAGAATCTTTAGCAATTTACAATCGATACCTTTCTCAACCACAGCAAATGATGGGACCACCTGTAGTGATTCCAGATCAGACAAGGGCACAAGAAGCATCTACAGTATCTCAAAGTATTGCTAGGGTTCCAATTTCCCAAGATGGTTCTCAGCAACCTGCTATTGTTCCGATGCCAATACCATCTCCTCAACAACCATCTCAGAAAGTAGCTATGAGTGGTGGAAAGAGGGTACAAGATGATGGTGTACCACATCTATCAACATCAGACCCTAGCAATTTCCAGACAATGTATTCAAAAATGATTTACAATATCGTTTAGTGAATAATGACAAAAGTACTATCCTCCCCATTAGTAGGTGCCTTTAATTCAATCTCTAAGATTGATAGAAGAGGAACCAGAAATATTCAAAAAATCAAAACAGATTACACTAGTTTTGCAACGTTTCTTTCAAGAAATACTGCAAAACTAAATTCTGTTAAAATTCCATCGCAATTTAAAATATCACGACTTCAAAGTAAGTTTAGTGGTATTAGTGGTCCAGGTGGTGGTGGTGCTCTTGGAAGAAAGATTGCTGGTACTGGTGCTCTTGGTAGTCTAGGTTATGGTCTTGGTAATCTAGGAGGAGGTAGAGGTAGAGTTCGTGGGTATAAACCGACATTCGGAACAACCTTGAGATCTCAGAGGCAAGTAAACAACCCTGGACAAAGACTCTCATTAAACAGTAGCAGAAGGGATATTGCGTCAAGATATGCTAGAAGATTTGGAACTGATGCAGCAGATGCTAGGTTCTTAAAAGGTGCACAAGGTGCTAGTCGTGGTATTCGTGGAGTTCCAGTTTTAGGTGCTTTATTTACTGGTTTAGATTTTGCCGAAGGTGTATCACAAGGAGAAAGTGTTGGTAAGGCAGCAACAGGTGCTGTTGCTTCTACTGCTGGTGGTCTTGCTGGTGCAAAGGGTGGTGCTGCTCTCGGTGCAGGAATTGGAACCTTTATTGTTCCTGGAGTGGGAACTGCTGTTGGTGGTGTTCTTGGTGGATTAATTGGTGGTATAGCAGGTTCATTTGGTGGTGGATATGTTGCCGATAGGGCATATGAAGGTGTTACTGGTGAGAAAAGTGTAGAACAACAGCAACGAGATGCAATACAAAAACAAAAGTTAAAAGACCTTGCAGAAAAGCAGAAGGCAAGAAGTGGAGATGGTGATGGATTATCATCATCTTTGACTAAATTTTTAACGACAGTAAAGTTGTTTTCAACGTTTGTAGAAGGATTCTCAATGGCAGCAGGTGCTATTGGACCAGGAACACAAACTGATTTGACAGGAACTTCAAATAATAATTTAAGTACTGGAAGCTATCCTGGTTTTGATAACGTAGAACGTGTTGCTCCATTTACCACTGGACATGTAAGTACATACCCAGGTGCTCAGTTTGGTGCTGGAAGAAGTGGTGGAAGGTCACATGCTGGACAGGATATTGCAGATCAAGACCCAGGAGACCCAGTTCTTGCAACGATGGCAGGAACCATTATTGAAGTTGGTTCTGGTTTTCGATTCCAACGTGGGAATGGCATGAGTCAAACTATTGGAATTAAGCATAAAGATGGTTCCAGGTCAAGATATGTTCATGTTTTAGCAAATGTTTCAGTCGGTCAAGAAGTAAAAACAGGTCAACAAATTGGTACAGTATCTCCCGCAGACGTTGCAAGCAGTCCAGACTTTCCACATTTGCACTTTGAATTATATTCACCAGATGGTGGTCTCCTTGATCCACGTCCATATTTGAAATCTGCCCCTTCAACTCCGTCTATTGCTGCTATGGGCACAACGGATACTGGTTCCAGCATTACACCAGATACTATGGGTGCAGATGATAGAGAGTCTGCACCAGTAGTAACAGTTGGTGACAGTATTGCGGAGGGAGTCAAAGGAGATGATGCAGGAAAAGCAAAAGTTGGTGCAAATCCAACTCAAGTTTTAGATATGCTCAAAACTCAGGATTTAGCAGGAAAGTCACTTAGACTATCTTCTGGTATATCTAATGATACTTCTCAACTTGATGTAGTTCGTCAACAACTAGAATATGCAAAATCACAGGGAGTTTCTAGTGTTCAACTGATGGGAACAAGTAATGATAGGGAAGATTTAGCAGCAATGAACCCCAAACTTCAAGCACTAGCAAAGGAGTTTCCAGGACTTGTAAACTTTGGTGGTGGATTTAAATCTACTGACTTAATACACCCAGACTATAGTCAATATAGACAAAGATTAGATAATTTAGTTAAGAGTCCAGGACTAGAAGCACAATCAAGATTAAATCTCCCAGTTTCTAATTTAGAATCTTATCCTACATATAACAGAACTAGTGGAACGATTGTAGTCCCTATGCCTATGCCATCAAATTCTGGTGGTGGCACTCAAGTAATGGGAGGACAAAGTAGTTCTGATAACATGAATATGAGTATGATGGGTCCAAATCAAAATGATGTGGTAAATAGTTTAGTGAAATCAATATTACTAACCAACCTCTCTGACACCTAAATGGCAAATCCAGCAGTAGAATCGTTAAAATATAATTACGTTGTAATTGAATCTCCTAATGGTAGAAAAGTTGATATTACAAATTCTGTAATATTTACAGACTACTTTGAAGATATACTATCTCCATTTGTTACCATGTCTATGATGGTAATGAATACAACATCTTTGGTTCAGATGTTGCCAATTAGAGGTGGTGAGAGAGTTGCTATTTCTGTTCAGACTTATCTGGGAGATTTAGTTCTGGACAAAGAATATTCAATGTATGTCTATAAAGCTAGTGATATAAACCCGACAGATACTAATGAATATTTTACTTTACACTTAACTAGTAGAGAGGCTCTAACGAATGAAACCAATAGAGTCATGCAACGTCATAGTGGAAATATAAAAACTACAGTCGAAAAGATACTGAAGGATGACCTATTGACAGACAAATATGATGAAAACAACATTGAGCAAACCGCAAATAGTTATGAATTCTTAGGAAATAACCGAAAACCATTTACGGTGCTAACATGGTTATGTCCGAAATCTCTGCCAACCAAAAAAGGTGGTGTATCTGGTGGTGAAACAACAGGAAAAGCAAAAGGTGTTTCTGGATTTTGTTTCTGGGAATCGAGAAATGGATTTAACTTTAAAAGTGTCGATACTTTAGTGTCTAGTACATCTTTAGGAACGGCAGATTTAAAAAATATTCCAGAGTATACTTTTACTGGAGTTCTTCAAACCAATGATACAGACACCAATGTCAAGAAAATACTTCGTTATGACATAGAAAAAAATATAGACCTCCTAAGAAGTCTACGAGTTGGCATGTACTCAAACTTCACGTATTTCTTTGACATATATACTGGTTCAATGGACTACTATTCTTATGATTTAGTAGAAGAACTTTCATCCAAATTAGGTACAGAATCACAGATTTCTGTACCAGACGGATTCAAAGATCGTCCATCGAGAGTCATGACAAGAGTTTCTGATAGAGGTGTTCTTGATATTGAAGGAGTTAGAGCAGATTCAGGAAGAGATATTGCAGATGTTGCAAAATCTACATCAAGATATAATTTGCTCTTTAGTCAGTCCCTAAATATGACAGTACCATGTAACGTTAATTTGAAAGCAGGTGATGTTATTAGAGCAATATTTCCTGCAGTTGAAATGACTAATCAGAAACAACCAGATGCCAATCAGAGTGGTAATTATCTCATAAAAGAGTTAAGACATCACTTTGAACTTAATCAGAATGTAACTAGTTTAAAACTAGTTCGTGATAGTTATGGTCTTTACGGTTCAAATATCAACTAAAAACTATGGAAAACATCGAAGCACACATTGAGAAGGATAAAAAGATTCTTGAGGATCCTACCACTTCTCCGCAGCAACGTCGTCACATTGAAGAAGAGTTACATGAACTAGAAGTTTATGTTGAAAATCATGCTGAAGAAATTGCAGCAGGTGATCATCATGACCCTAGTCCACTTGAACTTTATTGTGAAGTCGAACCTAGCGCACCAGAATGCAAAATTCATGACAATTGACTAGATACACATGCTTGAAGGAAGTTTATTAAAATCCAATTATCTTGGAAAGGACGGGTTCATCTGGTGGATTGGTCAAATTGCTCCTAAAGATGTATGGAGAAACGAGCAATCCAATCCAGATGCTGGTCCAAACAAGTCTGCACAATCTGATTCGGAAGATGATACAGGTGGTTCGTGGGCTTGGAGATGTAAAGTACGAATAATTGGATATCATACATTCGACCGCAATGTCCTGGCAGATAATGATTTGCCTTGGGCACATATTATGTCACCAGCAACTGCGGGTACTGCCCAAGGTAGTGTGTTTGAAACACACAGAATTGTTGGTGGTGAGACTGCGTTTGGATTTTTTCTGGATGGTGAAGATGGACAGCAACCAGTAATTGTTGGTCTTATCAATCGTCCAGAAAGTGCAAAAAACTTCCCTAAAGATGACTTAAAGGATAAGTTGAGACCATTTACTGGTCTTGATGGTGCTTTAGGTCAGGGTGCAACTCAGGTAAGGCAACAGAACGATGCCAAAGAAAAAGAGGGAGCTGCAAGCACACAGACTCAATCTACTCAAGATACCCAAGAAGGTGGTGAACCCAAAAATGTTGGTAATTCTGCCGCAATACCTCCTCTAAATAATGCCACTAGAGAACCATCAAAACCTGGGGCTGACCAAGCAGTTAGAGATGATTTAGCATCTCAACAGTTTGCTGATGAGGCAGATGTAACAATCGTTAGAGAAAATGGTTGTACAGATAATCTTATTGGAAAAATATCAAAAATCTTAAACGAATTTATTGCTTATGTAGGAAGAATTCAAGAATGGATTGGTGCATATATCGACCCAGTATTGAATACTTTTGTAGATATTGTTTCGGAAATTAGAGGATTCGCAAGAAGAATCGTTGGTGTAGTTAAATTTATTATCAATAATCTTAGAGGAACAGTCATTAAGATTATTACAAATCTGTTCCAGAATTTTATTGCAAAGGTATTACCTCTTCCCCAACACGCACCAGTTGCAGAGGCAACTAAGAATATTGTTAATATCATCTTCTGCTTGTTCGAGAAGTTGATTCCATTGATGATTAATCATATCATCAATCTATTGACTAACATGATTGGAAGGGTAATTAATGCCCCTATGTGTGCAGTTGAGCAATGGGTTTCTGGTATTCTCGGTAAGTTGATGGATTTCATTGACGACTTATTGGGACCAGTAATGTCTGGACTTGATTGGTTACTTGGTGGATTAAGTCAGATAACTGGACTACTTTCAAAAGCATCATCTATTGCACAACAGATTTTAAGTTTCATTGGATGCGACCAACTAAAATGTGAGGCATCCACTGAGTGGAAGTCTAATGCTGGTGCTAGGAAGAAGAGTCGAGATAACTGGAAGAAGTCAGTTGAAAATCTCAACTTTATGAGAGGTGTCAATAGTGACATTGACCAAGCACTTGCTGGAAGTAGTCTTTATCAATATGTTGCAACTGCACCTAGTGCGTTTAGAGATTGCAGTGACAGAGTAAATCAACCAAAAACACAGGACGATAAGACACCAGTACCTAATGGTATGGTTTCCGATATTTGTATCCCACCAGAGGTTGAAATTTTTGGTGATGGAATTCGAGGGGAAGCATTACCTATCGTTGGAAAAAATGGTTCTATATTGTCTGTAGTTATCCTAAATGAAGGTAAAGGATATAGTGTACCACCATCAGCAACAGTTATTGATAATACTGGACATGGTAAGGGTGCTCAACTTGCCACAAGAATTAAAGATGGAAAAATAACAGAAATTTTTGTAAAAACTGGTGGAGTTGGATATTGCCCAGGAAACTACACCACTATAAACACGTCTCCTACATATCTGGTTGAAGCAGATAAGTATACAGTATTTGAAGGTGAAAAGGTAAAATTCACCATCACGACAGAAAATCTAAAGGAAGGACACAAATTATCATACGTCCTTAATGGTGATATTGAACCTGGTGATGTAAATATTATTGAAAATCGTAAGAAAGGTAAAAAGACTACTGATTTAACTGGTGAAGTTATTATCAATAAACGAGGAATAGGAAAGCAGACAATTCAGATTTTACAGGATAGCATAGATGAACCAGTCGAAACCATGTATTTCGATTTGTATGATGGACCAGAATATGTTGCTAGAACAACAGTTATTATTGCCAACAGACTTTCACCAATTCTTCCACCTGGACCAGTAAATCCAGTTGAAGCTCCACCAGGAACACCTTATCCATTCCCAACACCAGGTGGAGGAACAGGTACTGGTGTAACATTTGGAGAACCAAGAGACCCCAACCCAGTATCTGGAATTATTACTTCCTTGCCATTTGGTGGTGGAGATGGTACAATCGGCGGTGGTGGAACCACAGGATTTGCAAACACATCCATATCTGGAATTGTTACTTCAGTTATTGTAGAGTCTCCTGGATTTGGTTATACCAGTGGTGATACTGTAAGAGTTGGTGGTTGTACTTTTGGAATTTCAATCACCCCAGATGGTTCAATCGTTGGTGTTGCTTCTGTTGTTTGTGCTGAACAATTTGAAGAACTTCCAACTGCAGAAATCATCACCCAAACTGGACAAGGTGCAGAACTCTATCCAGTTGTTCGATTCACACCTAAGTTCAACAAGGTAACTATCACAAATCAGGATGGTGTTATCAGTGTGATCGATTGTGTCTGATAAATAAAAAAAACTTCTATTTTACAATATGGCAGAACAACCAAAGGAGTGGTGGAGGCAAGGGTTTGGTTATAAAGAACAAGCAGGAACTTTCATTAACGGTAAAGAAGTTGCTTACGGTATGATTACTGACCAGCATACTGGTTATACCTATTTTAAGGATGGTGATTTACATACGGTGGCACTAAAAACTTCATTGGAAGTTTGTGGACGATATACTCAAGAGAAAGAACCTGCAAAAGTAATCTATGCTCGACAGGGTGATATCGTTTTTGAGGCACCAAATGGGCAGATAACTTTAAAGGCAAGAAATGTTAGAATTCTGGGAGAAGATGGTGAAGGGGAAGTAACCATACAAGCAGGAAAAACTGTAGAGATTGATGGTCCGACCGCAAGAGTAAAAGGAACTAATGTTGATATCACAGCATCAAGTTCTGCAAGTGTGATTGGAAGTTATGTTGATGCAGCAGCTGGTGTGCAACAATCATCAGCATCATTGACAGATATTTTCCAAGGTTCATTTATTGGGCAAATTCTCAATTCACTAGGAAATCTTAAGAAGTTCTTAAAATTAGCAGCAAATTGAATTATGCCAGCACAATCGTCTATTGCTACAGTTGGAGACAAACTTGTTGTAGGACAGGTTGATACCTCATTTTTAACTGCAACTGGTAGAGTAACTCCAGGAACAGCAGTATTAAATGGTCCTGTTTATATTGGAGCATCACCTCAAGCTGGTGTTGCTAGAGCTTCATGCATGATTGGTCCACCTCTCCCTGGATTGTCAGTTCCTGCTTCTTTAGAAGTTCTAGGTGTTGCAAATGTCATTGGTATATTTAATGTTACTGCAGTTAGTACATTCACTGGTCTGACTACAAAACTTGGAACAACTATTAAAAATGCTCTTAGTTTGAAAAATGGTGTTGACCTAAAGAATGCCATCAACATTGGTAATGGATTTTCAGTTGATAATGCTGCTGGAAATGTAAACGGAACATTTACAGTTGCTGGAACTGCTGCAGCACCAGTTGCAAAAATTCCACTAATGAATGGATACTCAACTGGAAATAAACCTGCTGGTGCATTTGATATTCCTCATTGGAAAAAAGAAAATACTAGAATTCGTCACCTTATTCCTGAAGGTCCAGAACCAGGAATCTATGTTCGTGGTCGTTTAACTGGAAAGAATACAATTGAATTACCAGAATACTGGGATGGAATAGTTGACCCAGATACTATTACAGTAACTCTTACCCCAATTAAAACGTGGCAAGAGTTGTTTGTAAAGGATATTCTTGATGGTAAAGTTGTCATTCGATCTGGAAATGCTTCAAAGATTGATTGTTTTTATGAAATTTGGGCATCTAGATGGTTAGATCCAAGAGACCATGAGAAGAAATTGCATGTAACTTATGAAGGAAAAACTCCAGACGAATATCCTGGTGATTCAAAAGATTTCTTAGTTGGTGGATGGGATTATGATAGAAGACATCCTACCTGGTAGCACATAAATACAATTATCAATGACATAGAATTATTATGAGTAAGATTAGGGATATAATCAGAGAGTTAAAAGAAGAACTAAAGTCAAAAAAACAACAACGTGAAGGTATTTTAGACCAAGTTGCATTGGTAGATGCAGAGTTGGATAAGTATGATGAGCTTATTAAAAATATTGATAAAGATGTTGTAGAAAGGACTAATAAAATTAATGATGCAATTACTCCTGTAAAAAAAGCGTACGATAAAAGAATTGAAGAAGGATGTAGGAGTAATTTAGTATGGAAGTTAGTAGATGAATACTCAAAATCAGGAAAAGCATATGCTTGGGCGGGTGATCAGGATTTTTATGTATATGAAGTTGTTGTCAACGAAGACTTGAATGAGCAAATCAATTATCATGGTGCAAAATACTACCAGAAACCATCAAATAGAGACTATGGTGCACACGTAATTGCAGATTTCCAAGGACTTGCTTTTGCAGGATCAACAACTTTAGGAATTCACACATCTACATTTGAAGCAGTTGCTGCTGATAGTTTCTTTTATCCTCCTGGATTGCAGATAAATGATAAAATTATTGATGACATTGAACAACCACGTTTATTTTCAAAAAATGATGTTCCAGAAATTGTTGGATTTGGATTTACTGCGTTTGTTGGTGTTGTAACTAGTCTTGTTGGTGGTATAAGTTCTGGTAGTAATGTCTTTAGACATTTTGGTGCAGGTGATTCAACTATGGTTTCCATTGCGGATAGCATTGGTCTCAGTCAACCATATACAACTGGTCAAACTACAACTGCTGATTTATTTCCCAATAGATTTTCTAATATTGTTGGTATTGGGACATCAACTCAAATAATTGAGTTTTTCGATGACCAGGGAAATTTGGATACAGCAGAACTTGATATTGTTACTTATATACTTGAAGACCCTGCTGCATATGATGTTCCTGAGGCAACTTTCACAGTTGGAATTGTAACAACCATTGGTGCAGCATTCTTAAGTACAGCAGCAAATGATACTTCTGGAATTACAACATTTTTTGCAATTAGAACTGACGCAGATCTTGATGAGAATTTTGACGCTAGAGATAATCCCCATAGTCCTGAAAAAATTGGAGTTGTAGGGGATGGCAATCTGGGTGTTGGTCATAGTGTTTATTATATAAAAAATGGAGATCCAGCAGGACCAGAAAAGTGGAGACCAGAAACAGCACATGAAGAGATTAAAATAAAAAAAGGAGACTCCATTCCAGCAAAAGAAGAACCACCGATTGGAGCAGGAAATGCTCCTTACAATGTAGGAAATTTCCAGTGGCCTACAAAGACTATAACTTCATCTACTGGAAGTACTGGTCGTGGTCAAAGTAGTGTATCTGATACAGAATATGCTGAATTAGGCACTAGAGTTACTATTGGTGGAACTGAGACTTCTACCAGTGTTGGTTATGCTGCTACTAGTCCACAGAACCCATCATCAGGTTCTTGTAATAATATTGATGATGAAATCAGTGATGCGGAAAATAATATGAATCAGGTTATTTCTGAAAATGAAGATGAGGCAAGAGATATTCTTGCTTTAAGTGAAACACTTAGGACTAAAAGGTCACAAAAAGAATTGTTGGCATGGTCATTACTCCAAGCATCGGCATCATTAAAAAATGATATTAAGACCTTAGAGAAACAACTAGATAAATTGAAAAGGGGTGATTATAGGAAATATAATAAGTGACCCTCTTTATCTAACCTATATACTATAAGGCAAAAATTCATAGAAACTGTATCCAATGGCGGACAGATATCCTCTAGTTGCCAATTCATCAACTAGGCAAATTGAAGAATTGGCAACAAATGACAATTTAAGTCTGTTAGGTAATAGTATCGTAGGTGCTTCGACTATTACGGCTAATAGATTTGTTGGAGATTTAGTTGGTGGTGCAACCACTGCAACTTTCCTGTCAAGTGGTGCCAATATCATAACGGGAACCATCGATTCTGATAGACTTTCTGGTTCTTATGATATTAGTGTTACAACGGCAAGTTTTTTATCATCTGCGGACAACATCCTTTCAGGAACTGTTCCTAGAGCAAGACTGGCTGGTGATTATGACATCAGTATTACAGGAACTGCATCAACCTCTAATTCACTAACAAATGCTTCACAGATTACTGGAGGTATTGTTCCCTCTCAGAGATTGAGTGGTGTATATAATATTGATATTACAGGAACTGCATATAGTTCAGTTGGTGCAGCACTGTCTCTGACGATTAGTAATCAAGTAGATAATACTGTTCAATACTTAACTTACACTAAAGAAGTAGATACTGATACTAGTGTATTCGCAAGTCCCGATGGATTAGTTTACAATCCAGGAACCAATACTGTTGGTATTGGAACTTCTCTTCCAGATTCAGATGTAAATCTGGACGTACATGGAACCATAAAGTCTGGTGTTACTACTTCAACATCTATATTTGCACAAACTCTTACTGCGGGTCAGATTGTAGGAGTAACAACTGTTGATGATAACACTGCTCTTGCTGTTGCTCAGGCACTAAAAGATAATAATACAATTGTCGATGATGTAACCTTAAATAATCCTACTATTACTGGGGTTGCTACTATATTTGATGCTGATATTATTCGTTCTGATTCTGAGTTTACTCATATTGGAATTGCAACTGCATCATCTTTAAGTATTGGTTCTACTGAAGTATTAGACTCAGATAGAACTTTAAAAGCAATTGCTGGAATTGACACAACAACCGCAGAAACTTTCAGAACTAATCTGGGACTTGATAGTCTGAGTGGTATCAATGTTACTGGACTTAGCACATTCCAAGACATTGATGTTGTTGGAATAACATCTCTTGCGAATGTTAATGTTGCTGGAACATCCAATTTACAAACAGTAAATGCAGTAAATTACCTTGGAAATGGTGCTGGTCTAAGTGGCATTGTTACTGCACTTACTGCTGGTATTGGTGTTTCTCTATCTGGTTCGACTGGAAAGGTAAATATCGATGCATACTTCCCAGTTGGTAAGACCATATTTGTAACTCAGAATGGAAATGATTCCAATACTGGACTCTCTGAGAACAATGCAAAACTAACTATTAAGGCAGCAGCAGCAATTGCCGAAACTGGTGATACTATTAAGGTTTATCCTGGATATTATGCAGAAGATAATCCAATTCTTCTTGAAAAGAATGTTGCTGTTGAAGGAACAGAACTAAGAAACTGTCAGGTAAGACCTTTAAATGCAGGTGAAGATTTATTCCATGTAAACAATGGATGCCACGTTACTGACCTAAGTTTTGTCGGTGGTCAGTCAACAAATGGTGCAGCAATCATTGCATTCCGTCCACTGAAAGGTGTAGCAGGGGATAGATTCTTCGACGGTGCAAGAATGCTTAGATATAATCTAGACTTCATTGCCCGTGAAGCAGTTGGTTTCCTTACCAGTACAGATTATCTTGACCCACCATTTGAAGTAACACCAGGTGGTCCAACTGATTGTGCTGA
>CEPT01055318.1_pt1 | contig 18408 bp, 19 predicted proteins | sample 356221 | NCBI WGS metagenome assembly CEPT01 (sample SAMEA2620081, study PRJEB7988) | marine metagenome | isolation source: saline water (ENVO:00002010), including | reverse complement strand
ATTACAACTCCTTCTGGCTCCCAGTCCCAGTCTGCAAAATACTGGTTTTTCTTAATAGAGTCAGTCATCCATTGGAACACTGCAGATCCTACGAGTTCTGGCATCCTGGCCAATCGCGATGTGTTTCTCCATACACATTCGTACCTAGATCCCTTAGAGCCATCAAAAGTCTCTACCTCTTTGAGGATACCCAGGACCTTCTTGCGAATGTACGTTTGCTTTGACTTGCTGAGTTTGTGCAGAATGTTCTTCTGAGCAGTAGAATCTCCCCAGTGCGTGCCTTCGGGCTTTTCTGCTCCCCTCTCAGAAACTTTGTTAATGTACTGATCAGCATTGATCTCCTTAGCAAGTTCTTGTAGTTTTTCAATAGAGACTTTTGCATCTTTGTTTACTTCGATAATGCTATCTGGCTTAGATCCAAAGTAAAGACGGGCAACGTCAATACATTGCTTATCCCCATCGAAAGCATAAGCTAGGGCAACAGAGAATCTCTTAGCTTCTTCAAAGTCTGTAACTTTCTCTTCTGTGAATACGATTCCGCGGTGTTTCGGAAACTCTTCTGTACTCGAGAAACTGTTATGGATAACGGTGAACTTGATGCCCAGTTCTTCAGCTCTCTTTTTAATTTCATCAGTGGATTCTCCATTATCAAAATCAATAGCAAATACTTGACAAGACTTGAATAGCGTCTCGATCCTACGAGGTCGTTTCCAATGTGGACACTCATTGAAGATGAATGGTGACCATGTTCTCCCTTGAGAGATTGCTCGAGCTAGAGAAGTAGGAGACACTTTGTCAATGTTAGAACCCAATCGAGCTCCGATAACACTTACCTCATGGCGAGGATTGCCAAACTTATCTACCCAATCTTTATACTGAAGTTTGATACTTGGTTTGTGATCCCAGTTTTCTTCATCGATTGAAACAAGAATGTTATTCATGATACCCCCTATCACTGATTGTCACAATTTGCGGTGAGACCCCCTCCCACATTTTTAGGGTCGTAGTCAGGATCATACAACCACTGGGAGTCACATACTGTCATTGAATTACAAACAAAAGATCGGTCTTCTTCGGAAATTTGATCAATGAGTCGGTTCGCAAGAGCATAGATCTTTTTAGATTCACCCTTGACTGACTCCCAAGTCCTCACAACATAAGGCATCTTCTTGCCCATGTTAAATCCATCGCGCAGACGAAGTACATCGAGAACCATCTCAACACTCAGAGCCACATCTTTACTGGCTTTGGATTCTTGCAGGGCAGCCCAAGCTTTATCTACAGATGTAATAAGTAGCTTACGTTGAGCCCAATACGGATGACGAGACGGACGATTGTTATACTCCCAATCTTGCTTCATCAGCGTACGAAGTTGATCAGCTCGTTTGTCGATCATCAAGAATCGAGTTGCTTCGTAGGCATCTTCAAAACTGTTCAGAGTTAGTTCAGGGAGCCAAGTTCCTTTGCCCTTGCGGTTGCGAATTGCAAAAGCCAAAAGCATGAACCGAAGAAAACTCTCAAGAGCAGCTTTGTGCATCTGAACTCTCATGTATGGGAGCAAAGCCTCTGAGTAAAAGTGAACGTCTTCTCCTTGTTCGCCCTGGCAATGATCCATAAAGAAGTCGGCGCAATCGCGCAACAACTTGATGTACAGCGTCCGAGGATCTACATCGAACTCTTTGCACAGAAACCGAATGTGTGAAGCAGGGTGGAGATCATGCCCCTCTTCTTCGGACATTTCTTCAAGTTCGTATAGTCTGTAGGTGGCAATAGGAGCCAAGCGAGAGATAGCACCAGAGTCTAGATCGTAAGTGAGTTCAGGTTTCCATTCGTTGCAGTTTGCTAGGATAACAGTATTTGCAACAACTTCAACGGCGTCTGTCCCTTTATTTTCAACTCTTTCTGTTCCTCCTGTAACGACTGACTTGAAGCTATGGGCCGTGAGCATAGACTTCAGGCCTTCAGTCGTAAGGTCATCATTGTATGCCAAGTGAGAAGTAATGATCTCTCCCTGATTGAAGCGAGAGCCAAAGTCACCCATGGCGGTGACTTCATAGCCAAGGTATTTCATCGCATCGAGAACTCCGTTAAGGGTAATAGTTTTACCGACTCCAGGTTCTCCAATAACAACACCAGCTTTACGAAATCCGTGGTTGATTACTTCCGCAGTTCCAGGGTGGACAGTTCCGCTCCGGCCAACAACAGCACGGCCAAGAATCAACTTGACCATGTTTGCTTCGTACTTAGGAAAGATCTTTACAATGTCCTCAAACTTCAGATCTCGGATCTCTTTCTTAAACCAAGACTTCTCTGGAATATAAGAAAAGATAGGGCTGGCGGTTGTGTTCTTACCCAGAGTTGTTTCTGGATTGAAGGCGATACCTTGCTCATAGAGTCCTCCGCCCATCTTCTTGTGGTAACGGGCTTTAAGAGTCTGTAAACCAAGAACGTGGTCAACAATATCTGATGCTCGGCCTTGGCGATAGATAACGAGCGGCAAAGCAAACTCTGCTTCTTCTGCGGTTAGTCCGTCGCCATCTTGCCCAGATGCAATACCAAGAAGGGTTTTCTGAATACCTTGAAGATAATCCTCATCGGCAGGCATAGCCACAGAGAACCCGTTAGGAAAATCAATTCCTTTAATCGGAGTAGGATCACCCCATGTGTACAAGCTGTGATAGCTCTGAAGTTTTGCGCTGTAATCGAAACGCAAGATACAACCTTTCTTCTGGAGCCAAGGTGTCAGGCTGTTGTACATCTCCGCAGGAGTACTGGGAGTTAGGGTTGCGAAGGCTGAATCGTGTTCTTTCTCCGGCTTTTTTCTTGGCATAAATCATCTCCACTAGGGAGTTCTATTATAAACCCCTCCAGACGGTTATGTCAAGAGGGGAAGGACAGTTTATTGACAGACTTTATTGATAAAAACTTTCTTAGCGGGATATTGAGCTTTTACCAAACCTTCTAAGAATCTTCGATCTGCAGAGTCTGCTGATAGGGCAAAAGTATGTGAACGATTTTGCTCATCCACATACCGCCCGCTAACTTTGTATTTCATAGGACGCAAATTGTTTTAGTTTTTCCTTGATGTCATCGCGTATGCCTTTGTAAGCTTTGATTGCTTGCCTTACCGCTTTCTTACAGAGTTTATCTTCTCCGCAATCCTTGAGATTTTGTTCTTCATACTTGATTTTTTGCTTCGTATCTTCGTCCCTAACGACGAGTTCTTTGCATTTGTCAAAATCTTCCTTAGGAGCTTCCAAACAGAGCTTTTTGTTTCTCCCTTTAAGCTCAGGGTTACCCTTTTCTTTGCGGATGCGCTCGGCTTTCTTAAAAAAGAGTTGTTTGTCGTGGTCGCTAGTTTTAGAGAGTTCAGGGAGGTACATCCCGTGAGATAGGAGGAACTTCTTTGCGGACTCAAGGTGATCTGGCCGGTTTGATCTATTGTTAGACTTAAGTACTTTTGATAGGTAAGAGGTATCTTTTTCTGAAAAACACCAAGTAGCATCTTCTTCATAGAGATCAAAAAATCGTAATGGTGAACCTGGTAAGAGTCCGTCGCCGATGTCTCCTACCTCTACTTTAACAGTGTAGCACTCTCGTGCTTCTTTAATCTTTAGTCCTTCCTTTCGGAGATAATAGTCAACAACCTCTCTATCTCCGCGCATACGGGGTAACCAAGGTCCTGTATTACACCACAGGATCTCGTCTTTATTTGAGACTAGTCCTTGCCAATCTCCATCAAGAGTACCGAGGAGGACTTGTCGTTTGCCAAGTTTAGATCGCTTAGAAGCATTACGCTTCATCCTTGCGATCTTTCCAGCAATATCATCAGCTTCGAAGAATTCCTTAGAGAAATAGTGGAAGCTAGAGTTTTTGCTATCGATATATTCGTAGCCAATATCTTGTACAAGGATAAAGTTATCTTGCTTAGGAGCTCGGCCAGCTTTATACTCTTGCATCTCTAGTTTGTGTGCTTCGATATGGCGCCAATAGCCTTTGCCATTAACCGAGGCGTCGTCTCCTACAAAACCCTTATAATCATCAGCAATAACTGCTACGTAATCAAAAGGATCTAGCATGTCAGGTCCTCGGTTTAACCGATAAGCCCACATGGCTTTGATAATCTTGCGAAGCAATTGCTCATCACCTTGAGCTACCTCTTCTGCGATATCGTAAAATCCGTTGATAAAATGCGCAGCTACTTTAAAGTCAATAATGTAAATAGGGAGGAGGGGCGAGGTCTTAACCTCAAACACATCCTCCAGTAACTCCGACTTGAAGTCGTAATCAATCAATTAGCAACCTCCATTCGCGTGCTCTTGTGCGAACTGTAATTGATAAGTTCAAAGTCGGTTTCAGGATCTAGGTCAAAGATGGTTTTAAGAGCATTCATCTTAATCTCGCATTTACCCATCGGGAAGTTCTTGATAATCTCAGAGATAGCTTCTTCGTTCTGAGAATAGATATGGTTATTAGCAGAAGCAAACATAACAAACCTAGGAGTCAGGTAAGAGTCTTCTGCCATCTTGGTGCAGAGCAATCCATATCGGAACATATCTAACGGGACTCCTGTTGCCATGTCGTTAGATCTTGCGTTTACGAGAATATCAAGAAACTGGCCATCACTAGAAAAAGTGATGTTAGGGTGGCAAGGAGGACAATGCAGAGACTGATAAGCAGGATTAAAAGTCTGCAGAACAAGCTGTCGATTAGTTGGGTTAATCTTAAGCTGATCCCAAATCCACTTGAGTTGATCGAACGGTTCTGGACGAAAGTTCTCCCATTCCATATGTTGCTCAGGGCAAACTTGTGGCCAGGCTCTCCAGCTCCGTCCATAAGCGCCGGCAAGACGTCCCTCTGCATCGGCAAGGAAGTCCCAGAAATGTTTTGCAGGTCCGAGGTTACTAACTTCATAGTTTCCATTGACATCCCACATGAACTCCCTGAAGAGGTTTTTGACAGGCATCTTGCGTAGAGTTAGAGCCGGGAAGCCATCTCGTAGATCGACTTTGATTGTTTGTCCGAATACTTGCTTATAGCGAAGATTATTACGACCTACGACCTCGATCCCATCTTCCAAGATCTCTTTCGCGATCCTGATATATTGTTGGTCAAAAGAAAGGGCCATAGATGTTTTGTAACTACAGCCCTATCATATCATATTTGGTTGGTTATGTCAAGATCCGAAGAACTTCTCAACCAGCGTTTTCTGTAGCTTAACGAACTTGCGTAAAGGATAGTCGAACTCTAGTGCCCATTGAAGGAGAGGCTTGGATTTAAGATCTACGAGTTCGATAGAGTCATCTTCGGAAATGTTAGATGACTTAGAGACGTAAAACTTTTCGCCGTCTCTTGCGACTACCAACCACTCGACATCTCTATCAAAGCGGATGGGCTTCTGTAGTTTTTCAATCATTGTTTTCTTCTTTTTCTTTTTCTTTGTGAGCTTCAATAACTTGCTCTACGTTCTTTGCCTTAGCGAGCTTTTCAACTTGCTTTCTGGACAATCCGCCAAGAACGTTTTTCTTGTACTTTGTGGCCTGCATATCTTTTTGAGCAGGAGCACAAGTTTTACCAATTTTTGTAGTTCCTGCGGGACAACGCCCGAGGACCTTACCCTTATAATATACCATAGAATCGGCATATTCGGGGTTACGGGATAACTTAATTAGCTCGAGGTAATCTGCCTCGGTCATATTAGCTTTAGCCTTTTTACGGGCTTCTCTAGCTTCTTTGTTAATTTTAGAGGAAAGAGTTTTAATCTCTCCCTCTCTTCTTGATACGTCTTGTGCTATATCAAGTAATTGTTGATCAATTTTTTTAATTTGCTCTCTCTTTTGGAGGCCTAATTCATTAATAAGCTTTTCTTTAAGAGCAGGATATCCTATAAATCCCCCACCGCCTCCTCTTCCTGTGGATCTTTCTTTTCTAGGAGGATATGTAGAAAGACCAGCGGCATCCGCCATAGCCTTCAACATTTGCTGACCTCCGGTACCTTTTGCTTCCATTACATCTTCTATTGAAGTACTTCCAAATCCGTTATTTGTAAAATAACCTTTATAAGAAGATCTTGTTATGTTCTGAAGCTCTTGTTGCAAAACCGTTCTCCTTTCTTGATCTGGAGTTACTGATAACTTTTCCTGTAATTTTTTTCTAACAGCCTCGTCCGTTAAAGATCCTTTAAATTGATTAAATCTTGCTTCAACGTACTCCCAGTTATCAGGGCCGTCAATACCACCGTTATCCAAAGAGACTCTATGGTCTAGCTGAGTATCAGAAAAGGGTATTACTTTTCCAGTAATTGCACTAACACCACCGGTTTGTAAATAAAACTTTATTACAGACCTTGCTCTAGCAACATTTGCCATGCCTTTAGGAGGGTCTCCCTTCTTACCCATTCTATTAATAAATTGAGTCCAAGGTTTACCCCTTCCAACAACATCTTTTAGCATTCCGATAACTTCATCTACGTCGCTATCTTCTATTTGTTTGTTAGGAATAGTTGGCTTATTACCATTTAAAACACTTTGATAAGCCTCTAGGTCTTCTCTAGATAAGGTGTTTCTTCCAGCTCCTTTTGTTTGAGAAGAAGCCTGGATTAATAATCCGACCATCTCCTTTAAGTACTCGTTTTTAGTAGATTCTCTTTGCTCTTGTTTATCAGAAAGCTTTGGCTGTTTTCTTTTCTCTAGTTCTTTAACTTGGTTTTGCGTATCTTCAGATAAAATTTCTGCAAGGATCTTATCAGCAGCTTTCTCAAGCTCAGGAGAGGGTTGGTCTCCCCTATCTTCTTTAATAGGGGCTTGGGTTTTTTGTTGTGGCCTTTGAGCAGGTTTTGTTTGAGTTCTTACATATTGCCAGCGCTTTGTGCTTGGATTCAAAGCAACTGGCTTTCCGTCTTCTGATCTCCAAGCCATTGCATTTTCTGGCTTGCCTGGTGCGAGTTTAATTTGAGCAAATTCTATAAAACCAACGACGTCTTGGCCTTCTAACGCCGGGGCTCCATTGTCGGTTAGTTCACTATGACTAACCCATTCAGTCTCCGAAGAAACGCCCCAATCTTCTGGGGCTTCGTAATTAATATTGTCTTTCATGCTCTATAGCATTATCTCCTCTACTTTAAACTGAGATCATTCAGTCTAAAGATCGAAGTAAAAATCAATATTATGGGTAGTTTTTCTCACGGGCATATAATTCCTTTGGTTGGTGGATCGGTTGTAGGCACAACCATCGCTCTCGGTCGTGATCCAGAGTGGATTGCATCATGGTCTGATACTTTCGGTCTGAACGATTCATTCTGTCTAAAATACTTTTCAGAAATTCCATTTTATAATTTGGATGAAGACGCTTATCCAAAGAAGTACGTAGATATCGTAACATCCTTGCCTCCCTGCGCGGGGTTATCTATGGCAAATACCACGAGTGGCGATACCGCAAATAACCCACGCGGTTGTTCGGCTCCCAGCAATATGCATATGATTAATGCATCAGAGTACGCCATGAATACCATCAAGCCAAAAGCTATTATGGTAGAGAACGCACCCACCCTATTTTCCAAGATGGGAGAAGAGTTTGCTGAGCGGATAAACGGGCTAGCGCAGAAGCATGATTATACAATGAGTCTAGTTAAGACGTCAACAATCAAGCACGGAGTTCCTCAGGAGAGGACGCGTTCTTTCTTTTTCCTATGGAAGGGCAAGAAAGTGCCTTTGCTCCAGCCTATCAACAAAACCTATAAACAATTCCATAAATTCATTAAGGAAGGAGAGTTTGCTCCGAGCCCACTCGTGAACACAAAAGGCACGAAACCCTCTGACGATCCCCTCTGGCAGTTTATCAGAGAGAAATATAGAGGATCTACAACTCAAGACATTCTGTCCATCGTAGCAGCTAAAAAGATGGTTAGTGTATGGGAAGTTATCTATAACTCTGGTTGGCTTGATGAGGCATGCGTAGCAGTTCGCGACGAAAGAATGAATCGTTGGTTAAATTATACCCGCGAGAAGAAAGCTGCTGGTAAGAATATCATGGATGGCTCGATGAAGTTGGCGTGGCATCGTACTCAAAGCCTAATGTGGAAGACTTTGCCCATGCTTATGCATCCTTACGAAGACCGCTGGCTCAATACATCTGAAGCACTAGGAATGATGGGTTTCCCTTATGAATTCAATAAAAAAGTCCAAGTCGACTCTAAAAATTCTAATGTTATATGTCAGAACGTTCCTGCATGTACGGCTGGGGATTGGATCTCTGAAGTAGCCGCTGCTCTTGATGGCGAAAGAGACTGGATCGAGCCCGAGCTCAAAGACGACGGAACTCCAAAGATCCTCAGACAATCAAACGTTGTATCTAAGAAAACAATGGAGCCTATCTGGGGCGTATAAAAATAGGGGCTCAAAGGCCCCTTTGTTATTTATTGACTTTCCAGCTCTTACAGCCTCTTGATTTTAGATTAACCCACTTTGCGTAGTGGATTCCACGATAAGTCAAAAACGCAAAGGTCTTATCTGGATCGTGTTTTAATGGATCATATTCTGGAAGGTCATAAAACATCTTGACCTTCAGCATATTCCCCCCTTAAAATTTATGTAAAAGGAGAATCTCACCATAAATAAATGACATACAAGTAATCATACCAAGGGATGCGATCCCAACTAATTGGAATGCTTCCATATCACTTGTTGTATACGTGCCCGCGATAGCAATATGTACCGTGGGCTTCTTTATGGTCTGCACAATTTACGTTGTACTCTACGCCGCGATAAGCAGTGTGAGTAATTTGTGCGTCGTGAAGTGCGGCAGCCTTGCTAAGCTGTCTTTTGATGATGTTAAGTGTGTTCATTTGTTTACTCCTGAAGTAGTTGGATTTTTAGGCCCCGTTCCTTCAGTCGTTTGCGTCCCAGTAATGATTACAATGTGGTACAGAATCTTTAATAGTCTCTACCAACTCTAACTTGTACTCTGGCTTCAAACCCTCATGCTTATGAATCCGAAGGATTACAGCATCAGCGTCTGTACAGGCCATTTGTGCATAGAGTAGTAATTCAATCATGGGATGAACGCTCCGTTCCGCGACTTACTTGCGTCTTATGTAAAAGTTCCGCTGCATTCTTCTTCTACTTTAGTCTTCAAGTAACCTATTAGATTACGTTGAGATCTATAGTCTAGATTGCTATCCGTGAGGATCTCAACACGACGCTGTAGAAATCTCTCACAACTCATATGCCATCCGTAGGGAGAGCCGTCATTGTGATGAGTTAGGACAAATGCTAATAGAAACTCTAGCATAAGATGAACGAAAGAAATGTATAAAATGTTACATTTCCTCTATGGCTATCTTTAAACTAGATAGCAATATTCTTTCCACTCCTCGCACTTAGTTTGAGAAATGGTTAGGTCCAAGTGTGTCCTAGGACGAGTAGGCTTTCTGGCTAGCTTGAGACCAGATTGCTCAAGCATTTTGTTTGCTTTTTTGATATTACAGGAAGAGCATGCTACAACAAGGTTATCCCAGTCGTCACTACCACCCTTTGACTTAGGAACTACGTGGTCAATAGTAAGCCTTCTTGTAGAACCACAATATTGGCATTTATGACCGTCCCTAGTATAGATAGCGTTTCTACTGGGCTTTGCCCTCATCATCTTGGTAAATGGGATCTTAATGAAATTAACAAGCCGAATTACTTTCTGACTTACAACCTGAGCTTTCTCTTTTAAGAGAAGAACAAAGGCTCTTTTCCAGGAGGTGATATTGATTGGCTCATAAGAAGCATTAAGAACAAGTATTTGTTCTCTAGCAAGTGAGTCAAGTTCTGTCAATATAGCCTGTTTCATTACACCATTCGCAATCTTCTACCAAGTTGGGTAGTATCTTTCCTTCTAGGGTTGTACATTGGATGATAAGGAATCCCCTACCATCGCAGTGGTGGCATTTAGTTTTTCCAAATGCCCTGTATTCTGTAGCCTTTTGATCCTTATCAGGTTTCTTCATCTTTGTTGAAGTCAGCAGAAGCACAATTTCCTTGGAGTTCTTCGGCCGGGTTCTGAGAAGCAGACTCATCGCCATTGACGTTGTGGTCTTTTCTCTTAGAGTTATAGTTCATCTTCTTTGCAGCAATCTCTGCAAATTCTTTACCGTCAATTCCTGCGTAAGCAAGAGCTGCGCGATGGAAGAGGAGAATATCAAACATTTCTGCCACAAACTCCTCTCGGAGTTCTTGGTTATCCAGGTAAGAAGGTTCGTTGTTCTTCCAGCTACGGCGAGGAACGTAGACCCGTGCCTCGATAGTTTCTTCGATGAGGTGGCTCAAGTATTCAATAACCTTTGCATAGCGCTCTTTTTGAGTCATGTAATCAAAAGGGCCGGGCTGACCAGCAGCGGTGGCGTACTTTTGCTGGGAAACGTACCCTTCATTAATGAACTCAACGTAATCAAACATAGCCTTTTAGAAAGTCTCTCCCAATATTATATCATAAAAAAAGAGGGCCGTACAGACCCCCTTACTCTTAATGTGTTTTAACCCTCACAAGCAGCACATTCTTTGTACTCAGACGCAGCTTCCGCATTGTTAAGATGTCCCGCAAGATCAGTGTATCCCCCAATATAGTTTCCATCAAGCCAGATTTGCGGAACGGTCTTATATGGAAAGTCTTCCACGGCCGATCTGTCAATTTCTTGGTAGGGAATTTCATTCTGAGTTAAAAGGGCCTTGGCTCTTACGCAATAGGGACAATCACTCTTGGTAATTATCTTTGCTCTTTGTTCTGCCACCTTCGGAGCCTTCTTTTTCACAAGGAGAGAAGAGCTCTTTAAATAATATAAACTCTTAAGGCCTTGTTTCCATGCGCTAAGGTGAAGCTTGAAGATGTAATCAGGAGAAGCCTCTGGATCCACAAATAGATTGACAGATTGACCTTGGCAGACATACGGTTGACGATCTGCCGATTGCTTAATGATCTCAAACTGATCAATCTCTCGAGCAGTACGATATAGTTTCTTCTGTGAGTCAGTTAAAAAGTCTAGATGTTGTACTGACCCACGAGCCTCTAGAATACTTTCCCAAACTTCTTCAGTGTTCTTATTCAGAGAATCTAAGAGAGCTACGAGATAAGGATTCTTGCGAACAAATGTCCCTTTAGCTTGCTTAGCCACATAGTAATTTGCGTCAATAGGCTCGATGCCTTGAGACACTGCACCTGAGATCACAGAATTAGACCTAGTCGGCGCGATGGCGATCAAATGGGTGTGTCGCCTTCCGTTGCCTTCGCACCATTCAGGCTCTCCATACTCCACAGCCATCTGCTTAGAGGCCTTTTCTGCCTTATCTTTAATGAACTTATGACATTCAATATTGAGTTGGCGCGCTTCAGCGGACTCGAACGCGTATCCTCTGTTCTGATACAGTGCATGAAGTCCCATTGTACCGATGCCTAACGCCCTTGATTTCCTAGCAAAACGTACACTTCTACCCATTGAAGGAAGTCGTTCTGCTTTCTTAATAAACTCCTCCACAACAGCGTCTAGCAGATAGGTTGCGAGTTCTGGTACGGTCTTGCCTGTATTGCTTCCCGTCCAAGTCTTCCACTCGTCGTATTTAGATAGGTTGAGGGAACTAAGTACGCATACAAAAGAATGATCTTCGTCGGTATGTAGGAAGATCTCAGAGCAAAGATTAGAGGTGCTTACCTCAAGACCTCTTTGGTGGTAGCATTCTGGGTTTTGACGATTGGCGTTATCGATATAGACGATATAAGGAGAACCAGACACCATGCGAATCTTAAGGACCTCGCCAAAGAGCTTCTGTTTCTCTCGATCACCAGCAATCATTGCTTTAACAAACTCATCGTCTACAGTTACTGCAATGTTACTATCAACAAACTTACGAGGATCACCTTGAGAATGATCTTTAGAGCGGAGGAGTTCTGGTAGATCTGGATGAGTGATCGGCATATAGATAGCAAAGCTACCACGTCTCACGCCACCTTGGCTTACCACACTTGCAGCCAGGTCGTATTGTTGTGCCCACGGAACTACACCAGTGCTCTTACCTCCAGAGCTGATAGGTGCTCCGGCAGGACGGATGTCGCCGAAATATACACCAACTCCTCCACCGTTTTTAGACAGTGCAGCTACCTCCTTCAAATGTGAGTAGATAGACTGCACAGAATCAGATAGATGAACAGAATAGCAAGAGATGGGGAGGCCGCGAGGAGTACCGAAATTAGCAGCAACCGGAGTCGCGAGTCCAATGTATCCATTCCAAAGAGCCTCCAATAGGTCCTGAGCAATATCTTCTCTTTTCAGAATGCGGGCAGCATTGTTAGCAACTCTTTCCCACATTCCTCGTGGTGTTTCTGCTTGCCAAAGATAACCGCGCGACAAAGTATCAACGGCTTCCTGGCTCATCCATTCAGGAACCTGTAGTGTCATATTCAAGGTGATTCGTAGTCTATTATATCAAAAATTTTCTATCTTTAATCGATAGATTTATTATTTGTCGATCAATCCGTCGTCGTAAGCGTCTTGGGTGTTCTCCTCACGAGTACCCCACTTAAGATTAGAGATCTTATTGTCCTGTCCGTTATTGTTCTTATGCATGATGACAGGGTTGCCAGAGGGCTTGGGAGGGCCAAAGAGATCCATCACCATCTGATGGACCTTAGGCTCTTCTCTCTTGCCATCGTAGGTTAGATTGACTCTGTAGTGGCCACGGTCATCGTCGCGAAGAGCACGGATTTCTCCGTCTCGTCTTACGCGTCCTTTATTACTGACAAAGTATGGAGACTTTTTCCATTGTTTCCATTCTTCGCCATAATCAGACCAACCCTCTGGTACTTCGTAGTTGCTCATGTGTTCCAGTATTCTAGATAATTATCCTTGTGCTTTTTTCTTGCTCTTGCCTCTTGGATATATACATCAGCTTGTGGGTCTGTAATCAAATACAAACTACCAGTTGCTTTCTGTAGTAGTTCCTTGTTTACGTCAGGAGTTCTTGGTTTCATTGTATCTAGCTCTGTTGATTAAATAAAAGTCCTCGGCCGTTTCTCCATCAGCAAAGTAATGCGCACGACCGTCGTACTCAACAATCCATTTTTTAAGCTTCGGTTCGAAGCGAGGTTGGGTGATCATACAAGAGAAAGTTCTAAAGATGTTAGGTCTACTGACATAAAATCTTGCGAAATCTTTGAAGAGTAGTTAGATCCGTCTCTGGATTGGGCAAAGAAGTCGTTGCTACTTGCCCCTCTAATTGTAGGATCAAACCACGCTGCAATGGATTTGGCTTTTGATAGTTCCTCAGTAGAGAGTTTGAAAATTTGATCCAGGCCAAGAAGGCAAAGGCGTTCGTTTGCACGATTCCTTATGTAAGCCTTCAACTCTTGGGCATCGATAGTGGTTAGTTTGTAACCATTAAAGATATTATCAATAAACTTCTCCTCGTTGTCAACAACTAACCGGAAACCTTCATAAACTGCCTCCTCTTCTTCGGCTGTGAGGCCGGTTTCTTCTACGAGATACCTGAACAACTTACAACCAGCTTCGGAATGGATCTGTTCGTCGATGGCGGACCACGAAATGATCTGGCTCAAACCCTTATAACGTCCGTCCTTATTGAAGCTTAAGAGTACTGAAAAAGAGCTAAATAGACTTACTCCTTCTCCTGCACCAGAAAATACCCCTAAGGAGACTTTATCAGAGTAGTTATCGAAGAAAGTCTCGACCTTCTTTCTAGCTACCTCGTCGTTGATGAAAGCATCGTACTCATCGAGTCCTAGTACATCATTGAGATAAGAATACGCGCCCGCATGGATTGTCTCAAAGAAACTAAAAGCTCGTGCCATGGACTGCACCTCGGGCTTAGGGAAGATAGAGCAAACTTTATCAGCCCAGTAGCAACCGATACCCAATTCTGCACTAACAAATCCTTTAAGGATACCTGCAATTACATTGCGCTCTTCTGGAGTAGAGTTAAATTGCCAGTCGCGCAGATCAGACTCCATTGCGACTTCTTGATGGCGCCATACGCTAGCCACGGCTTTCTCATAGTACTCATAAAATTCTGGAAAATCAAACCCTCCGTCTTTTTTAAATAACATTGGGTCGTGCTCGAGAATACTGGTCATATTAATTACTGTAGATGTTGATTTCGTGATTAAGGGCGTTGTAGACTCCGATGGTTCCGTCAGTTCCGTGGCCACCTGGATCATTTACTACACAGTTATCGGTAACAATTGTTTGTTCCCAATGTCCTGCGCATAAAACATGGTTATCGACCGCACCTCGTTTTGTTGGATTACGCCAGAAGCCGATATATTTACTATACTTCTTTCCTTGATACAGCCAGCTAGTTTTGATACCTCTAAGAGTACGATTTACTTCGTCTGGAGATAGAGTTGAGGGGTCTTTGTAATTTAGTTTGCGATCATGGAATGCATGAGCAATGTGATAATGCTTTCCGTTATCCAAAGTGTAGCTGACTCCTAGAGGGCGGGAATCTAGCCATTCTATCATGTCCTTTCGGTACTCTTCTTCTAGTTCATCAAGTTCTGCAAGGGTATGCTTGAAGCCCATAATACTTTTCCGAACTTTCCTTCTTTCAAGATAGTGGTCACAAAGATTTTCGGAATGATTTGAATGGACGAGAGTAGCATAGCCTTCGTCACAGAGCTGACGAACAAGTTTGTAGATTTTTTCGAAGCTGCATTTATCTTGATATGACTTATCTCGGCAGTCGTTGAGATCTCCGAGAAATACAAGATGGGCTCCGTTGTTGAGCTGAGGTGTAAGCTTCTCAATAAGCCTGGAAAGAGCATCGTCTCGTGAATGGATGTCTGAAATCAGAAGGATGTTTTCCGGCATGGAGTATAGGCTAAGAATTTTATTCTATCACGACCTAGCTCAGATGTATATGGCTGTTAGCCACTGGGTAAACCGACCATGTTTTTATTTTGTGCGGTAACTTGCCTTTAAACAAAAAAATCCCCGTAACATCAGTTACAGGGAAAAAACAACTAAGATTTTATTTTGTTATCAGAAGTCGAGATTCAGATCTTCTTCAGAGCTTTCTTGCTGTGCAAGGAGCAGAGTTGAGCGGATACGAATACGACCGTTATCCATTTCCTCTTTGCTACGCAGAGTCAGCGTTGCGGGCTTGTCTGGAGTGATCTCAGGCTTGGTTGCCAAGAGAGGACGGATGGAGCTATGAGCCCATGCGCCTGCAATGTTACCCTCTTCAGGAGTGTTGTTGATCAAGATACGATAGGTCAAGCCGTAGGAAGTCTTGCAAGGATAGTATCCGATGACTTCGTAGGGAGTGTTGATATCAAGCTCACGGAAATCAATTTCATCAGTGGCTTCGATACGATTACCACCACCAGAACCTTTGGCAGTGACTTTCTGGAGCAGGCCGACAATGTCAGCAGGCTTCTTCTTGACCAAGGCGTTCATTGCTTTAGGCTCGACAGGATTTTCCCAGTCAGTGAACCGAACAGCAACAGGAAGAACGGTTTGTCCGTCTTCTACATCGACCGCCATGAAGAGCGCGGCGTCTTCGCCACGACCCGAGAAGTTATAGGAACCAAACTCGGCTTCAATCTCTCGGCCATCAGTGGTCTTGAAACCATTCTTATCAAGCTGGAGAGGGATGAATCGAGGACCCCACTGAACGTAGAGTTCGCCGTCCTTAGTGCCTTCAACGCCTTCTGCACCGACTTTGAGAACCGGGCCGAAGAGACGGAAATAAATGCTATCACGAGATTTAATGAGGAAAGTATTTTCATCCAGAGGAAGTTCCTCAGTAGTAAGATACTGGAAGACAGTATCGAGGTCCTTACGCATTCCCTTAGGGAGGTTGGCGTTAGGAAGAGAAGTGTACTCACTGGTATACTCACGACCTGCAAGCGGAGCTAGGGAAGGTGCGTTAGTAGAAATATCAATTGTGTTAATTTGGAAAGACATGTTAAGTTCCTTTGAGTGAATGTGTCCTTTGGAGTAAGATCTCTCTTAGCTCACTTAGATATTATATCATGGGAGGAGACAGGTGTCAACCCCACATAGCTCTTTAACCTATTTCTTTAGATCGTAGATATATGTCTTTGCTTCAAGCTTGATCTCATAGAGTTGCTTTGAGAACGGATTCAATGGGCAAAGAGGTGGTATATAAAGTATTAGCGTTTCCCCTATCCAGAGCTGGCGCTCGAACGGACATTTGTCTGGGATAGCATTAACCCACTTATACGCAAGCTTCTTGCTCCATCTCTTTGGCTTGAGATAAGGTAAATAAAATTTAGGCAAGCGGTCTCCAAATTTGCCCCACCATCGCGGCGCACGGGCCCGTCTCCCGCTTGCGGATCTAGTTGTAATCATCACTAATACGAAAGGTTAATCGGTAGAGAAGATGCTGCGTTAATTTTAGTATCTATTGTACCAGGAAGGAGGGCGCCTGAGTGATCTTTCAACTCGCAAATACCTGTTCCGGCTGTGGCTAGACCTGTGGCAGAAGTTCGTGTAGTTGGGTTCCTGAATCTTATCTTATCACTATGTTCGTCGTAGTCAATAAGACTTCTGCCATCAACAGCTCCTAGGTTATCTGCATTGTCTGCAGTTGATGAAGTCACCCATACAAACTTTTCGAGTTCGTCAATAACTCCCATGCCATCTCCGTCGAGACCTGTGGCGGTTTCTCTTATTGCAACTAACTCGATATCAATGAATTGGTCGTTTGCTCCGTCGTGGTGCCCGTCGCTATATACGGCAGAAGCAGTAGTTCCACCGGTTTTTGTTACGTATACTTCTTCTGGACAAACAGGCCATTTATGGAATTGAGAATATCCTTCGGTTATACAAGTCGCCGGGATACAAGTTCTAACTTCTGTGTATGTCTCTGTAACATTACCTTCGGCATCGGTAGTTGTAACAGGGCCAGTTATTGTTACGGACTCACCAGTGAAGTAGCAACGAGTTGGCTCTGGATCAGGTGTAGAAGAAAACACGAAGTCTACTGTGCTACTGCCATCTATATTGTAGAAATACCATTCTCGATCGCTGACATTAGCGGCGCCAGCCGCGTAAGATTCAGAAGCAGAAGGCCTAGAATAAGGAGTTCCACCAAGCGCTCCGCCGCCTGGGTTTTTTATATCAGAACAGCTTGCGGTCATAGCAAGGCTATTTGCCCAACCCGCTCTCTTCTCGTAAGTTACTTTAATTGTAATAAGCTTATTCTTCATTGATCTAGCCGAAGCTGTATCGGGTAGATTTAATTTTTGCCTTAATGCTCGTCCTGCTGCGCCTGCTGGTATGTCTGTAAATGTAAGAGATACTTTTCTCTTATTACCGGGGTCTCGATCTAAGGACATTACACCACCTGGATCAAGGTTGGTGGTCGGGGCTGGTGAGCAAGTTGGTATGTAGCTAGGACCCCAGCCATTGCTCCAAGGAGTGTTTTCTCTACGATTACAAACCGTACTACTAGGAACCGTCACAACAGTTGGATCACCTGTTCCAGGATCAGTGGTTGGTTCTGGATCTTCGTCGTCTGGGGCAGGGCCTGTAAGAACAATGCTTTTTACGCTTTTAATCTCTACAAGAGTGTTCTTGCGATCTCCTCCTCCGGTTTTATCACCATTGCAATTATCTTGCAACAAGATAGCTTTGTTATTCTTATAGAAATTATTACCGTCTCTATCCGTGCTGGTTAACTTTATCTCTGTAGCTTTTCCTTCAAACTTTATCCCATAGAAGCTTTTTTTACCCGGCTGTACTGTTCTTGTTATATAGATAGTATCGTTATCATTTACGTCCTTATCACCATAGTTTCCGCTTCCTTTCTGTACTTTGATTTTCGTCAGAGAAGGTTTTTTATTGAATTCAACGGCTCTATTGGTAATGCTCATCTCTGCGTTGTTGTCACTTCCATCAGCATCATGGAAATCTAGCCTCTGGTCACCGTTACTAATTTCAGGGATTTTTCTATTGTCCCAGTTAGAGGTACTACCATTTTTTAAATACTTCTGATAATCAATAGTGTTTCCGCCATCAGTTTGTCCTTCTAATGTGTCGAACTTATAGAAAGTATCATTTCTGTTGACTCTAAGCTCATCGGTCTCTGTCCTACTAGGTGCGTCTCCTTTGTTATAATTTGTGCTAACGTTACCAATATCAAAGTCTACTAATGCTACTCCGTCGGAGCCGTAGCTATCATCAAAAACCGTCTTAAGATGTATCTTATTATCATGATCGGGATCCATATCGCCAGCTTTTTCTATCCTGATCCCTAACTCACCACTTGAGTTGGTATCGAACCTAACGCTATCTTCTATAGCTGCTTTGCATTTAGTATAACTATCTCGTCTAGTTACTTTTAACTCTACTTCAGCACTAACAAAGCCTGAAGGAAGGCTAATGCCCCACTG
>CEPT01138373.1_pt1 | contig 18771 bp, 18 predicted proteins | sample 356221 | NCBI WGS metagenome assembly CEPT01 (sample SAMEA2620081, study PRJEB7988) | marine metagenome | isolation source: saline water (ENVO:00002010), including | reverse complement strand
CTTGTTTAGCTGTTTCTTCAACTAACTCTAGTCTATCTAGTAAAGCTTGATCTGTTGCACAACCTGATAGAATCAATGCTACACCAGCTACTAGAAGTGTTTTTATTTTTCTCATTGAAGCCTCCTTATTATTATTTAAGCTTAAATTCCCAAAGTGGGATTTTTAACTATATCAAATAAGGGTTTCTAGTCAAACTAATATAGCTTAATTAGCAGCTTTTTGGCTGCTAATTTTAACTAGTAATAAAAAAGGAGGACTTTAATTTTTTGAAGGAGATGCCATCCATGGCATACTTTCCTTATAAAAACAGTTACTTACCAAGGCACTGTTTGTAAAGACAAACTGAGGCAATAATCCATACTGCAAACATTAAAACGAGCTCTATCACAAAAATCTCCACTAAATAAATAATAATAATAATATATTAGAATATTATAATATATATATTTATTATGTCAAGACTATTGTTTAAATTTTTTCTTCAGAGCTTGCTTAACATCATTACTGACAAATGGTGTCACATCTCCGCCAAGTTTGGCTATCTCCTTAACCAAAGATGATGATAAAAAAGCGTATGACTCAGAGGGAGTTAAGAATATAGATTCAATGTTTTGATTAAGCTTTTTATTCATACTAGACATTTGAAATTCATACTCAAAATCAGATACTACACGAAGACCTCTTAATATCACACTAGCATTTAGTATTTTTGCATAATCCACAAGTAGCCCATTAAAACCAACCACATCAACGTTTTCTACACCATTTAAAGATTTTTTAGCAAGCTCAATTCTTTCAGCTGATGTAAATAAAGTATCTTTATTTGATTTTTCTACAACACACACATAAATCTTGTCAAAAATATTTGAAGAAGCTCTTTGAACAAGATCTTTATGTCCATTTGTAAATGGGTCAAAAGTTCCTGGATAAACCGCAATATTCATATATAACCTACCAAAATTAAGATTATATCATAGAGCATTATTTTTGAATAACAAGTAGGAAACTTCGCCACTTTTATTTTCTTTCAAAAGCTTCCAATTTTCTGGAGAATCAAAAGGTTTTGCATCTTTTTTATTGAATGGAAATTCAATGTAAATTAAACATTCTCTTTTTAAGTCATTTGATTCAATAAGTTTTTTTAATATATCTCCTAATAAATTTTCAGAAAAAGGTGGGTCTAAAAATAGTATATCGACTTTATTTAAAAAATTTATTTCATAAGTCATGACATCCGCTTTAATAATCTCTACATTATGTGCTTCTAATATATTTTTTTGCTCATTTAAACATCTAACTATATCTGAGTCTTTTTCAATCATGTAAACAGATTTTGCTCCTCTTGAAGCTGCCTCAAATCCAAGCGAACCGCTACCTGCAAACATATCTAGACATATTGAATCCTCAATATCATGTTGTAATAAATTAAATAATGTTTCTTTGATTATATTCTTTGTTGGTCTTAATTTATCTTTCTCAATAAATTGAATGCTTCTACCTTTCCAACTGCCAGATATTAGCTTAACATTTGATTTTTTAAATTTATTATTTGGCTTTTTCATTTCCAACTACCAAAGTAATGATGGAGTCTAAATCAATTTCTGTTTTGAATGCGTTGATTATATCCTTTTTGGTTACTTTTGATATCTTAGAAGTAAAAGTTTTAAGGTAGTCTTTTGGTAGGTTATAATAATTTATCATTGATAAATAGTTAAGAATGTCACTATTGCTATCTATTCTTAGAGGAAATCCATTAATAATCGAGTTTTTAGCATGCTTCAATTCTTCGTCTGTTGGGCCTTTTTCAACAAACTCGGCTAACATTTCTCTTATAAGCTTTACAGATAGTTGAGCTTGCTCAGCTTTAGTTTCTATCCCTATTAAAAATGGGCCTTTCTCCTTTAATGGATAGACATAACTGTAGACTCCATAAGTTAGACCTCTTTTTACTCTTAGCTCTTTCATTAACCTAGCGCTGAAACCGCTTCCACCAAAAATATAATTTCCCACATATAATGGTATATGGTTTTCTGACCCTCGTTCTATTGATGTTGAACCAATATAAATATGTGCTTGTTCAGATTTAAAATTCTTGAAAATATATTTTTCTTTTAATATCTTCATTTCTTTAGTATTTGATATATTTTCAACTTCTTTTCTTTCTAAGGATTTTGATATTTTTTCTGATATTTTTATAACTTGATCCTTAGACAAAGAGGAAACTATAGCAATTGATGCATTGCTCGAGGAAATATGTTTTTGGTAAAAATCTAATATATTTTTTCTATTTATCTTTGTTACAGAATTTTCGTTTCCAATTGATTGTGAAGCGTATGGATGATCTCCATAAATTTCTTTGAAAAATATACTAGACGCGATTTCACTTGGATCGCTTTTGTCCTCAATAATAGTCGAAATGGTTCTATTTTTCTGAAGATTAACTTCACTTATTGGAAAAGAACTATCTGACAATATTTCCAGAAACATTTTCAAGCAAGGATTAAAATATTTTTCATCAGTTAGCGACCTTAATGAAATAGTTGATCTATCCTTATTTACAGAGGTATTAAAAACTGAACCTGTAGATTCGAATATCGATGCTATTTCTTCTGATTTTTTCTTCGAAGTTCCTTCATCTAAAAGATTATGTGTTAGCATAGAAAGGCCTTTGAGACTTCCATCTTTACTTGATCCAGCGTCGAAGGTTATTTTGATATCGATCATTGGAATATTTTCTGATTTTGAAAATAATACTTTTACACCGTTTCTTGTCTCGTAAGATAAAATTTTTACGTCTGCTTTTGTTATACTTGAAAAATTCATAATAGTAATTAGAAAAAATATTTTTGAAAATACGGCGATATTATTTTTCATCATTGACAGTAACAATAGTCTTTAAATTTGAAACTAAATACTTCTTAGCAACGGATCTAACCTGTGATGCTGTAACTTTATTTATATTTTCGGTATATTTATCAATAAGACTAATGTCTCCTATTGAAGTTTTAATCATTCCTAGAATTCTTGCTTGGTAATCAATCGAGTCTCTTTGATACACCTCTGATGCTAAAACCTGTGCTTTAATTCTGTCCAATTCTTTCTTATGCACAAGATTTGTCTGCAGGTCTACAATAATTGCATCAAGCTCTTTTTGTATTTTTTCAGTATCTTCACCAACAAGAGGATTGATATCAATTAAAAATAATGGGTCATTTCGGGAAAACATAGAGTAACCAGAATCCGCATAGCTTGCTACTTTTTTATCTCTAACAAGAATTTTTTGAAGTCTTGAATTCTGTCCACTACTAAGTATGCCAGATAGTACCGATAATGCGTAACACTCTGATGTATCAATATCTTTTGAATTTAGACTTGGTACTTTATAACCCATAATAATATACGATGGTTTATCTTTTATTTGTATAGAAATTTCTTTTGCGCCATATTGCACTGGCTCATCTCTAATTGTTCTATCTTGTATCTTTACTCGTTTTTTCGGCCCGTAATATTTTTTTATAAGTTGTAGTGTTTCATTAAAATCAATATCTCCAACAATAACTACTGTAGCATTATTAGGAGCATACCAATTATCATACCAATCAGAAATATCTTGCTCACTCATTGCATTTAAATCTTCCATCCAGCCAATAATAGGGTCATGGTACGAACTATTATTATATGCACTTGCATATAACTGCTCATATGCAACTCCCTCTGGCTGGTCGTCAGTTCTTAATCTTCTTTCCTCTTTTATTACCTCTATCTCTTTAAGAAAGTCTTCTTTTTTAATAACCAGGTTATTCATTCTATCTGATTCAAACTTAAGCGCATGTTCTAAATATTGAGAAGGAAGAGTTTGATAGTATGCAGTATAGTCCTTACTTGTGAAGGCGTTTTCTTTGCCACCAAGCTTCGCGATTGTTTGGGAAAAAATTCCACCAGGATATTTTTTTGTACCTTTAAACATCATGTGCTCAAGTGCATGTGATAGCCCAGTCTTACCACTATATTCATCTGCAGAACCGATTTTGTACCATATGTGGCTTGTGACAACTGGTGCTCTTTTATCTTTTTTAAGAATTACCTGCAGACCGTTTTCTAAAGTTTGTTCCATAACTTCCGCCCTCGAATATGGGATTACTAAAAACAAAAAAAATACGAAAATATTTATTGTAAAAAAATATCTCATAATGCTCTTTCTGTTGATTGATCCGAAATTATACCTTCAATTTTTCTAAAAATTTATTGAATATTATAATAGCACAATAGAATTACTAATTAAGCTATACACTCTTTATTTTGTTTTAATTGAGAAATTAAAGTGGGAATTTAAGTTATTAAAGATATTTAAGATAGAAAAATATTTAAAACTATTGTTAAGACATTATAATTATCTAGGTTAAAATATTATAATTTTATAATATATAAGTTATTGTTTTTATTGTATAAAATTCAACGTGTTGCTTATAATTAGCACTCTTGTATAATGAGTGCTAATTAATTTACAAATTATCAAATTGTATGACAAAAGAAATTGATTACAAATATTCATCTCTTCCATCTTGCACTGGAAGTATCGAGACATACATAAATCATGTTATGGCAATACCAGTTCTTACGACTGACGATGAAGTTGAGCTTGGACGTAAGCTACAAAACTCAAATGACCTTGAATCCGCTAAAAAATTAATTTTACACAATTTAAGGTATGTTGTTTACATTGCTAAAAGCTATTCTGGATATGGATTAAATTTAAATGATCTTATTCAAGAAGGAAATGTTGGTCTAATGAAAGCTGTTAAAAAATATAATCCAGAGAAGAATCTGAAACTTATCACATTTGCTGTTTACTGGATAAAATCTGAAATTCATGAATTTGTGATTAAAAACTGGAAAATTGTAAAGGTAGCCACAACAAAAACACAAAGAAAATTATTTTTTAATTTAAGATCGAAAAAGGACTCATTAGCCTCCTTAACTTCCGAAGAAGCAAAATCTATTGCGAATGATTTAAATGTGCCTATTAAAGATGTTATGGAAATGGAAAAAAGATTGCATAATCATGATGTTGCTATTGATGAAAAAGAGGATGATGATAAAGTTACTCCCTCTATCTACTTAGAAAGTAAAGAACTTCAACCTGATCAACTTCTAGAAAATAATGAAAAGAATTTACTTAGTGAAAAGCTATATACGGTTTTAGAGAATCTAGATGAAAGAAGCAGAGACATTATTAAAAGTAGGTGGTTAGCTGAGACAAAGCTTACTTTAGAAGATCTATCCAAAAAGTATGAGATATCTAGAGAAAGAGTAAGACAAATTGAAACTGAGACTATTGCTAAACTTAAAGTAAGTCTGTAAAAACCTACAATAGTAATACTAAATATCTATCCGCAAGTAAAAATCCAAATAATCCTGACAAGTATACTATAGAATAGTTAAATACTTTATTAGCTAGCGTATTGTCTCTGAGAATTTGCATCTTAACAACGTAATATAGAAAAATTAAATTTAATATAAAAGCCCCAGCTAGATAGAAATAACTAGAAAATTTTATTATAAATGGTAAAAAACTTACTATTGTTAGCATAAATGTATATAAAGTCATGTGAACTCTAGTATATTGTTCGCCGTGAGTCACAGGTAACATTGGTATCTTCGCTGCGAAATACTCATCTTTTCTATGTAAGGCTAATGCCCAAAAGTGTGGTGGTGTCCACGTAAAAATTATTAAAAATAATATTACAGCTATATAATCTATTTGCCCTGTAATTGCCGTCCATCCAAGTAATGGTGGCGTAGCACCAGCTGCCCCACCAATTACTATGTTTTGCGGTGTACTTCTCTTAAGATATAAAGTATAGATAAAAGCGTAGCCAACTAAAGATGCCAAAGTAAGCCATGCAGTTAAAGTATTAATACGAAAGTATAGTATATAAAAACCTACCGAAGCTAGAATAAAGGAATAAATTATTACGTTTCTTGTGGATAGAACACCCAAAACCAGAGGTCTACTTTTCGTTCTATGCATAATGCTATCAATTTTCTGATCTAATAGCTGATTTATAGAACCAGCTGATAAAGACATTAATGCTATGCCAATATTCCCTAGTATCAAAATTTCTAAATTCAGTTCCAGTGGATTGGCAAGCAACATTCCAATAAATGATGTAAAGATCATTAACATAACTACCTTAGGCTTTGAAGATTCTATATATGCTTTATAGTTTTTTATTTCAAACATTTGTAGTTATATATTATTTTTAATACTCTTAATAAAAAATAGTTGCGTAACCAAACACATTAAAAGAAGAGCAGCGTTTCCATTATGTCCTACTGCTACCAATATTGGTAAACCAAGCTTGATATTGAGCACACCTAATAAAATTTGAATACCCAAAAATAAAATTAATAATAATGATAATACTTTTTGAAATGGCGATTTAATTATTAAAAATGAAAATACAGATAATAAAATTATTGCTGCAGTCGCAAAAATAGCCCATATCCTATGTGTGAAATGTATTGCAACTCTAGCTGGACTATCTAATCTCCCAAATTCATAATTTAAATCTGTTGCAAGTTCCACGACAAAGGCATTGTAAAAATCCATCTGCGGCCACCAAGAAGCATTGCATCTTGGAAAATCGGCACAAGCAAGTGCAGCATAGTTGGTACTTGTCCAACCACCTAACATTATCTGCATTACTAAAACTATTAAAGTCAAATAAGCAAATACATATAAGTTTTTTATTTTTCTTTTTGGAATATCAAATCTTATATCTGTAATTGGTTTAAAGTAATTAAATTTATTATATCTAAGGAAAATTAACCATAGTAAAGATATTATTGACAAGCCACCAACTAAATGAAACATTACGATCAAAGGCTGTAATTGCCAAGTTACCGTGAACATTCCAAGTGTTGCTTGAAATATTACTAACGCGGAAACAAAAAAAGAAATACCAAAAAGTTTATTTGTATTATGTTTATAAAATAAATAAGAAATTATAAAAATAAAAATTCCCAAAAAACCAGCTAAATAACGATGAATCATTTCTTTCCATGCTTTTCCAATATCTACATTAGATCCTTCATAAGCACTCTCAGCTTTAGCAATTTCAACAGCATTATCTGGCACGCCGATTAAAAAGCCATAACAGCCAGGCCAGTCTGGGCAACCTAGTCCAGCATGTGACAATCTAACATACGCACCAAGTGTTATTACCGCAAAGGTGACCGTTATAACAAATAATAAATAGTAATTTAGTTTATCCATACTCCTCTAACCAATCCTTGAAACTTTCAAGATTTTCTTGATGTCTTTCTTTAAGCCTTTTGCACTAAAATCTTTATCATAAAAAATAAATATATTACCCAAAGGGTCAATTATATATAGATGATTTTTTTCTAATTTCTTAAAAAAACCTTTCTTTATCACTTGTAGAATTCGAATTTTATCGTATTTATTAATAATTTTTTTATTATCTTCATTTATAAAATTATCTTTTATAACAAGTATATTTGAAATTCTTTGCCTTTCTCTGCCCAAAGATTCCCTGACCTGCTGCATTACGAACAGTGTTGCTTCACATAAAAGGTCACATGTTTCATTTTCATATACGTACATAAATGTCCATTTTTTTTTCTCTAATATATTATCAAAATCATCCTCAGGACTTATTGTGATTACTGGATCAATAAGATTTCCGTATGACTTTGGTGGCGCAATTGGGACAAAATCACTATATTTATACATAATAGTTGCCAACAAAAGAGGACCTAAAAAAGAAAAAATTATCAGAAAAAGGTAAAGTCTTGTTTTTATCAAAGAAGAATAGTCAGTTTTTCTAACCATTTTTTTTTCTCACAAAATAAATCAAAATTAAAATTACAAGAGCAGCCGCCATGCTAAACCATTGAAAAGCATACCCCAAGTGTTTACTACTACTCATATGAACAATTTTCCATTCCCTATTAAAGCCAAAATTATTACTTTGGCCTAGCCTAAAAGTAACTCCATTTATAAGAAAGTTTTGCGAACTTAAAACTTTTGATATTTCATCAAAATTAATTGCTTGAATTAATCTTGGCCATTTATCATCTATAAAAATATCTCCTATAGTATAGCTCTTAACTCTTGGGTAAATATACCCGTTAATTTCTTGTACATTTTTTTCAATACCTTCTGTATTTAAATAATTGAAGTTTTTTACTATATCTTGCCTCTGACCACGAAGCTCTATCCAACCTCTGTCGACAAGGATGACTTCGCTAGTACTCAATAACTTAAATGGAGATATAACATTAAAACCAGGTTTTTTATTTTTAATTTTATTATCTACTAAAAATACTTTATTGATGTAACTTCCTTTAATTACAAAATTTCTATAATGTAAATTTGATATATTATTGTCACTTATAGTTGTAAGTTTTTCTATTTTCGCTTGTTGCCTTTTTTTATATAAGTTTACTATATTATCCTTTTCTTTCGCTCGGTCTAATTGCCAAAAACCTAAAGATAAAAATAACGATATACATGATATAAAAATGATGATAGAAAGTAGTTTAAGTTTCATTTAAAATTTTTCTATGTTTAAAATAATATTTATACTTCTGTTTTCTCTCATAATAATTAGCCTTTTTAGCTCATTATTCTTCTTGGTTAAGGATAAGGGTAACAAAAAAAGAGTTGTAAATGCACTGAAAGTTAGAATAGGCTTATCCGTTGTTTTATTTATAATATTAATTTACATGTACTCAAACGGCTATATTCAGCCTCATGGCATAGGTCAATAATTAAAGCCAATATACAAAGACAAAAAGCCCCAACCATACGACGTCTACAAAATGCCAATACCAAGCAACGGCCTCAAAAGCAAAATGATTTTTTGGATTGAAGTGGCCATATATACATCTAGCCAGAATAACTAATAGCATTATCGTTCCAATTGTAACGTGGAAACCATGAAAACCAGTTAACATGAAGAATGTTGAACCATAAATTCCACTTCCCATGTTTAAATTTAAGTCATTAAATGCATGACCATACTCTAGAGCTTGAAAATACATAAATATTGCCCCTAGAAGAACAGTTAAACCCAAGCCAATAATTAATTGGAATCTTTTCATTTCTTTAAGGGCATGATGTGCCCAAGTTAGCGTAACGCCACTTGTCAAAAGTATAGCTGTATTAATTGCTGGAAGGCCCCACGCTCCCATAACTTTGAAATCTCCACCAATTTCACCTGGCCCATTTGCATTATTTGGCCAAACAGCTTCATAATTTGGCCACAAAAATGTATTTGTAGCTAAACCTGTGCCTTCACCTCCAAGCCATGGAAGAGAATAAGCCCTTACATAATAAAGTGCTCCAAAAAAAGCTGCAAAAAACATCACTTCTGAAAAAATAAACCATATCATTCCCATTCTAAACGAGGTATCAACCTGCGCATCATACAATCCTTCCTCGCTCTCAGAAATTACTGTACTGAACCAACCAACCATCATGTAAACTATTAATGCTAAACCAACAAATAAAATATATTTACCGCTTGCATTTCCATTAAGCAGAGTTGATCCTCCAACCATTGCCGTGCAAACTGCAATTGAGGCAATGATTGGCCACTTGCTTCCATGCGGTATGTAGTAACTTCCTGAATCTGACATTATAAATCCCCCTTCTTTTTATTTATTTCTTTGAAACATCTACAGTTTCAAAAAAAGAATAAGATAGCGTCACAGTTTTTATTCTTTTTGGCATTTTTTCATCAATTGCAAAATACAAAGGTAATTCTACAACCTCTCCAGGCTTAAATGTTTGCTGCTCGAAACAGAAGCACTCTAATTTTTTGAGATATTTTGCAGCCTCGTTTGGAGAAACACTCGGAACCGCTTGGCCAATAATTTTCAAGTCTGATTTATTTGTTGCAACATACATTGTGCTGTAAATTTTTCCTGGCACAATAGTCATTTCAAACTCTTTTGGTTTAAATGCTAATTTATTCTTAATTGTTTCATGTGATATAAATTGAATGTTAAGTTTATCATTACTTTCCATGATAGTAGCTTCAGAAAAAGTATTTGCTTTTTCCTTTAAGTTTGATGTATTTCCATTTAAACCAGTTACGTCGCATATAACATTATAAAGAGGTATTAAAGCAAAAGAGAATAGAAACATTGCAATACAAATAAAAAAAAGTTTTTTTGCTGTAATCTTATTTATTTTACTATTTACCATTAATCACCTATTCAACATAATAAAGTAAAATCCAAAGTAAATTGTCAAAGCAATAATTATTAATAATATTGTTGTTAATTTTACTTTTTGACGTGTTTCCAAAAAAACCCCACTAAATTTATTTAATCACTGGTGGTGTATTAAACGAATGATACGGTGGAGGTGAAGAAAGAGTCCACTCTAAGCCTTCTGCACCTTCCCAAACTTCGTCAGTTGCTTTCTTGCCACCCTTGATTGTTTTAATTATTAAATATAAAAATATTAATTGAGCAAAGCCGAATCCAAAAGCCCCAATACTTGCAATCATATTATAATCTGCGAATTGAAGTGAGTAGTCAGGTATTCTTCTTGGCATTCCAGCTAACCCTACAAAGTGCATCGGAAAGAATGTTAAGTTTACAAAAAATGTTGAAAGCCAAAAATGAATTTTACCTAAAGTTTCCGGGTACATATTTCCTGTCCATTTTGGAAGCCAAAAATAACACGCGGCCATAATTGCAAATATAGATCCAGGTACTAGTACATAATGGAAATGTGCCACGACGAAATAAGTATCATGGTATTGAAAGTCTGCTGGCGTAATAGCCAACATTAATCCCGAAAACCCTCCGATTGTAAACATAATAATGAAACCAATTGCAAATAGCATTGGAGTTTCAAAAGTCATTGCACCTCTCCACATAGTCGTGACCCAATTAAAGACTTTTACACCTGTAGGAACCGCTATTAACATTGTTGCAAGCATGAAAAATACTTCACCTGCAAGTGGCATTCCGACTGTGAACATATGATGAGCCCATACTATGAAAGATAAGAAGGCAATAGAAGCAGTAGCGTAAACCATAGAGCTGTATCCAAAAAGCGGCTTTCTGGCGAAAGTTGGAATAATTGCCGATACAACTCCAAAAGATGGTAGAATTAATATGTAAACTTCTGGGTGACCAAAGAACCAAAATATGTGTTGAAACATAACTGGATCGCCGCCGCCAGCTGCATTAAAAAAACTTGTTCCAAAAAACTTATCGGTTAAAAGCATTGTTACACCACCAGCTAGAACAGGCATCACAGCTATAAGTAAAAATGCTGTAATTAACCATGTCCAGACGAATAACGGCATCTTCATTAAAGTCATGCCGGGTGCTCTCATATTTAATATTGTTGCTACAATATTTATTGCACCCATAATTGAAGATAAGCCCATAAAATGAATCGCAAATATTAAAAATGGAAATGCATCTCCAGTTTGAAGACTTAATGGCGGGTATAATGTCCAACCACCTGCTGGTGCGCCACCATCCATAAACAAAGTTGAGAGCAACATAGAAAAAGCAAAAGGCATTATCCAGAAACTATAATTATTCATTCTTGGTAGAGCCATGTCAGGACCACCAATCATTATTGGAATCATCCAATTCGCAAGTCCCGTGAAAGCAGGCATCACAACCCCAAAAATCATCACAAGTGCATGCATTGTTGTCATAGAATTAAAGAACTGAGGATCTACAAATTGAAGACCTGGCTGGAAGAGCTCAGATCTAATGACTAAAGCCATTAAACCTCCAATGAAAAACATAATCATGGCAAACCAAAGATAGAGCGTTCCTATATCCTTATGGTTTGTCGTTGTTATCCATCGCATTATTCCTGATGGATGCTCTTCATGATGTGTATCTTTTACAACCGTACTCATAAATTTTCTCCGTTTACTTTTGTGTTGAAGCTAAATCAGTTGATTCAGCTTTACCTCCATTTGCTAACCATTTTTCATAATCATTTTGTTCAACCGCTTTGATCACAATAGGCATAAATCCATGATGTCTGCCACATAATTCTGCACACCTTCCTCTGTATATTCCCGGTTCCTTTATAACAACTGCCATTTCATTTATATACCCAGGTATCGCATCTTTCTTTAATGCTAAATCTGGAACCCACCAAGCATGAAGTACATCATTTGATGTGAGTAAAAATCTAATCTTTTTATTTATTGGCAGTACGAGTTGATTATCTACCTCTTGAAGATAATTAACATTTTTTTCCTTTTGGTTATAGATCTCTTTGTAAGGTGTTGACAATTTACTGTAAAAAGATACATCCGTGTTTAAATATTCATATTGCCATAACCATTGATATCCAGTAATTTTTATATGTATTTCTGATTCACTAGTATCATACATTTTGATTAAAGTTTTTGTAGCAGGAACAGCCATACCTATTAAAATTGCAAAAGGAACGATGGTCCAAATAAACTCTAATTTTGTGCTTTCATGAAATGTTGCTGGAGTTACTCCTCTGGACTTTCTATGTGCCCATATAGACCAAAACATAGCTCCAAAAACTACAACTCCAATTCCGATACAAATGTATAAGATGAGCATGTGAAGACCATAAACTTCGTTACTAATATCTGTAACACCTTTCGGCATGTTAAGATCTAACCAACCAGCATACGAATTCGAGCCTAATATATATAGTAATATTAGGATTGAGAGTTTTTTTAAGTTTAAAAAGTTCATTAACTTATTCCATTTTTACTTAGTGAATTATTTAGCATCCTTGCAAGTTTTAGTCTCTCTTCATCTTCAAGCATTATACCGACTTCCATTTCTCTACCTTTAGAACGAATAAAAAGTCTGTGAGAATGTCCTTTAAGCTTTGGCTTGCTCAAAATGACTGATGCCCAATACTTTTTGACTTTAAACTCACCCCTATTTTGCCTGTATTTTGAGGAAATATTTACAGTGTCCTCAAATATCTGAATCTTTTCATACAGCGAATTATTATGGCAGCAGTATAATAACACAACTGCCAATAAAATCATCTCAAAACCAGCAAAAGGCAATATAATCCAGTAACCTTTAAACAGAAATAAAGCTGCTATTGTTAAGGATATTAGGGCAATAAAAAATATAAAAACCACATTACCTTGAAGTGATAAAGAGTTATTACCACTTATGATAAATTCCTCACACTCGCATACCCTTCTCGTTATCATAATATCTACTATATTTGAAAATACTATCTTATTAATCTATAAGAAAATTGTACAAATATTATACCAAAATATATGTGAAAACCTTACAAAACAAGGTAAAGGAAGTTAACGTTCGAAAAAATTAAATCTAAATAGTCAGTTAGATTTACTCTTCCAAATTGTGCCTATCAATAGAAGCTTTTGCTTCTTCATTAGCATAGAATTTTCTAATATTTTCAACAGTTTCTGTTCTATTCGCCCCAGAACCGACTAAGACATTGCCACTTTTATCAACTCCCCAAAGTATATAGGCTGTGAAATCCTTCAAATCATCTGGAAATTGCTCACTATGCGGTACGCCAGTATGCTCAACTTTGTCACCCTTCTTTCTTAAATCTTGCTTGATACTTAAAAGTGTTTTTTTGAGGTCCTCAACACTATCCCCATTCCATTGGCCTACAACTTCTCCTTTTTTTGAAATTATATCGTCTGACATTTAATAACCCCTATTATTTTTGAGGGTATGTTACTACATATAATCAATGCTTTCTATAAAAAATAATTTAAGGTTCTTATCGTCTAGCTTAGTTATTCAAATTAACAACATTAAATTTTTTCCATGCAGATCCGTAAATAACTTCATACGTAGCAGGTAAATTTCCTGAACTATTTTTAAATTTTTCATATTCTGCGTACATCAATTTCATTTTGCTTTTAGCTGATAGACTTGATAGCTTGTTAGGATCCTTCATAACTTTTGAACCAATATTTTTTAGATCTAACTGAAGTTGCTTTACATTATCATAATCGATGACAATTTTTTCCGCATCAACTACAGTATCAATAAAGTTTATATTTAACATTAGATCCCCAATGTCATGCATATCATAAAATTCATTGACATGTTTATTATCATCAACCTGTGCCCAAGCGGACCTAAGTTCAATTAAAGTATCAGGCCCATAGGTCGAAAATAATAATAGTCCTCCGGGTCTCAATATTCTATAAATTTCTTGAAAAGAAGATTTTACATCAAGGTCCCAGTGAAGAGCTGAAGAAGAAAAAATAAAATCAAATGAGTTATCCTTAAAACATATGTTTTTAAAATCCGCGCATACCATCGATATGTTTTTATTTGCAATATAGCCGGAATTTAGAGATTGGAAAGATTTATCCAACATAAAATACTCAGATTGTGAATAATGTTCAAAAAGTTTTTCAGTGCCAAGACCAATACCTGAGCCAATGTCTAAAATTCTTTCAGGCGATATATTTATGAATGACAATCTTTGAATTAATCTTTTTATAATTTCTTTTTGAACAACTGCAGAGTCAACATAGTTATCAGCAAATTTCTTATTTTTTTTATTTATCATAAAAATCCTTTTAGTATTTTAGAGAATTTTAAAGGATGTGTTAAAAAAGGTATATGTGTTGATTCCTTGATGATTTTAACAAAAGCATGCGGTTCATTTCCCTTCACAAAAGACGCTACACTTACTGGGGTTATTAAATCACATTCGCCATAAATGTATAAACTTTTCACGAGTTCATTCTTTTTTGTAGCTGTTAGATTATTTTTTTTTAATATTTCTAATCCTAAATCAAAGCCTAACTGATTAATACTCAATATCTTATTCATATCTTGAGTTATATATTTGTAAAAGTACTTTTTTTCTTCTAAATTTCCAAGGGCTAAAAGGTAAAAATTTTTTAGCGCATCAACCTTATTAATTTTAAGATCAGTTTGAAGCTTTTCAACATCACTAAATTCAAGACCAAATTTCCAAACATCATCTTTTATGAATTTTGGGTTATAGGAAATATAAATCATTTTCGTATCATCGTTTTGTATAATGTATTCTATCTCTTTTGCTAAGAAACATCCGAGGGACCAAGATATAATCAAATCAATATCTTCATTTTCTCTTAAAATATTCTTTGCAGCGGCTTGAAGATCCCCATTTGTTTCAATCATGTATTCATACAAATCAATAAAAAGTGCTTGCCCAAAACAAGCAGTATCAAAATTATCTTTTAATATTTGTCTCGTGAACCCCCATCCATGTATGAAAAGAATTTTTTTATATTTTTCTGAAATTATATCTTTATAATGATTATTCATAGATTTTAGTATAACAATTATAAAATAAGAGGGTGAAATTGAGCATTTTCTATACAGGCCTATTTCCATTAATTCTTTTAGCCTATTTCTTTGGCTCCTTGAATAGTTCTATTATATTTTCTAAAATTTTAAAACTTGAAGACCCTAGGGAATATGGCTCGAAAAATCCTGGGGCAACCAACATTTTAAGGTCAGGCAATAAGACTCTTGCTCTTGTAACTTTAATTTTTGATATGTTCAAAGGCTTTCTTCCGGTATTTGTGGCATTTTTTTTTATTGAAGACCAGATTTATATCCAAATTATTGGGTTATGTTCCATTCTTGGTCACATATTTCCTATCTATTATAAATTTAAAGGTGGCAAAGGGGTAGCAACTTCATTTGGGGTTATTTTAGCTTTTGATATTATTTTAGGATTTATTTGTCTTTTGACTTGGCTTATTACAGCATTTCTATTTAGGTACTCAGCTTTATCTGCTATAGTTTCATTTGCTCTTTTACCTATTTATACATGGTTTAGTTATGAAAAAATAATAACAACTTCACTATTTTTAATTTTAGCAATTATAGTAATATACATGCATAAAACGAATATTAAAAATCTATTAAATAATAAAGAAACAAAGATTGGCAGCAAAAATTAACAATAATCTAAGAAAAGATATGGCAAATGCCATTAGGGCATTGTCTATGGACGCGATTGATAAAGCAAAATCTGGGCACCCTGGGATGCCTCTAGGAATGTCCGATATAGCTCAGGTTCTCTGGTCAGAGCACCTAAGACATAGTCCAAAAAACCCAAATTGGTTTAATCGTGATAGATTTGTATTATCAAATGGGCATGGTTCAATGTTGCTTTATAGCTTGCTTCACCTAACTGGCTATAATTTAAATATAGAAGAAATTAAAAATTTCAGACAGCTACACTCCAAAACACCTGGACACCCAGAATCTCATTTAACTGATGGTGTAGAAACAACAACTGGTCCACTCGGGCAAGGTATAGCAAATGCTGTTGGAATGGCAATTGCTGAGAAAACTCTAGCTTCACAATTTAACAAGCATGATAATAATATTATTGATCATAGAACTTATGTTTTTACTGGTGATGGCTGTTTAATGGAGGGAATCTCCCACGAAGTTTGTTCGCTAGCTGGTACATTGTCCCTTAACAAACTAATTGTTTTTTATGATGACAATGGAATATCGATTGACGGTAATGTTGATGGATGGTTTACAGATGACACAGCAAAAAGATTTGAGTCTTACAATTGGAATGTGATAAGAGATGTTGACGGGCACTCTCTTGATTCTATATCTAATTCCATTAATGAAGCAATTAAATCAAAAGATAAACCAACACTAATATGTTGTAAAACAAAAATAGGTTATGGTTCGCCAAATAAAGAGGGAAAAGAAAGTTCACATGGATCCCCTCTTGGGCCAGAAGAAACGGCATTAACAAAAAGATATATTGGCTGGGATCATAGCCCTTTCGTAATTCCTGATTACGTTTACGATGCGTGGAATAATGTTGAAAAAGGAACTGAGCTTGAAAATAACTGGAATGAAAAATTTGGTGATTATAGAGAAAAGTATCCAAAAGAAGCTGCTGATCTTGAAAGGAGAATTAAATCCAAACTACCTGAGAACTGGTTGGGTAAATCACGTGAATTTATAAAAGATTGTAATGAAAAAAAAGAGGATATTGCTACGAGAAAAGCCTCACAGAATTCTATAGAAGCATTCGCAAAAGTATTGCCTGAAATGATTGGTGGATCAGCTGATCTTGGCGCTTCAAATCTCACAATGTGGACTGGTTCAAAAAACATAAAAGACAATAAGAACGGTAATTACATAAACTATGGAGTAAGGGAGTTTGGAATGTCAGCTATTATGAATGGAATTAGTGCTCATAAAGGTTTTATACCATATGGTGGAACTTTTTTAACTTTTGCTGATTATTCCAAAAATGCAATAAGAATGTGTGCAATTATGGGCTTAAATAATATATTTGTTTTTACACATGACTCAATAGGTTTGGGAGAGGATGGTCCAACCCATCAAGCTATTGAACATATAAATAGCCTGAGAGACATACCAAATAATACTGTTATTAGACCATGTGATACTTTAGAAACAGCAATGGGTTGGAAATTTGCAATCGAAAATAAAGATGGACCCACATGTCTCATTTTATCAAGGCAAAAGTGCAAATTTCAAAATAGAACGAGTGAGCAAATTGCGAAAATAACAAAAGGTGGTTACGTATTAAAAGACCCCAAAGATTTTGATATAATATTAATTTCCACTGGAAGCGAAATTGGAATAACTATGGACGCTGCTAATATTCTAGAGAAAAAAGGGATAAAAGTAAGAGTAGTTTCCATGCTTTCTACTGAAATATTTGATAAACAAGATATTGAATATAAAGAATCTGTTTTACCACCTAGATTTAATAAAAAACTTGTTGTTGAAGCCGGCTCAACTTCTTTTTGGCATAAATATGTTGGATCGAATGGAGATATTATTGGGATCAATTCTTTTGGAGAATCAGCTCCTGGTGATAAACTTTTAGAATACTTCGGTTTTAGTTCCGAAAATGTTGTTGAAAGAGCTGAGATGCTAATGAAAAATTAATTATTAAGGAAAATTATGACTATAAATGTTGGGATAAATGGATACGGTAGAATAGGTAGAAATATACTTAGAGCTTTATATGAATCAGAGAAACATAAAGATTTAAAAATTGTTGCAATTAATGACGTCGGAGATAACTCCGTAAGCGCCCATCTCACAATGTATGACTCAGCACATGGCAAATTTAACAAACAGGTCACAGCTGACAAAAGTTTTATGTATGTTGGAAAAGATAAAATTAATATTACTTCAGAAAGAGATCCTAGTAAAATATCATGGAGTAAATATAACGTAGATATGGTTTTTGAGTGCACTGGAAAATTTAATTCAAAGGAAGACACAAAAGTTCATTTAAAAAACGGTGCAAAGAAAGTTCTAATTTCTGCACCAGCAAAAAATGTCGATGCCACAATTGTTATGGGCGTAAACGAAGAGATTCTCTCAAAAGACCATACTATAATTTCAAATGCATCGTGTACAACAAATTGCATCGCTCCTGTTATTAAAATCCTTAATGACAATATCGGAATTGAACACGGATTAATAACTACAATACACTCTTTTACAAATGATCAAAGGTTAACAGATGCAAATCACAAAGATATCAGAAGAGCAAGAGCCGCAACTCAATCAATGATACCAACTAAAACAGGCGCTGCTAAAAATGTTGGTCTTGTTATTCCTGAGCTAGAAGGAAAGCTTGATGGTTTAGCAATGAGAATTCCTACAGTTAATGTATCAGTTGTAGATCTTGTGGTAAGAACAAAAAAGGATACCACTATTGATGAAAT
>CEPT01140605.1_pt1 | contig 18785 bp, 14 predicted proteins | sample 356221 | NCBI WGS metagenome assembly CEPT01 (sample SAMEA2620081, study PRJEB7988) | marine metagenome | isolation source: saline water (ENVO:00002010), including | reverse complement strand
TCAATCATTCTAAGTTGATTGAGTGATTTAATTGCTTTATGAAGATAAGAAAGAACTGTTTGCTTATTTCTATCTACCAGTCCAGAAGTTACATGAACAATTGCGTCCTTTGAAATCTTTACAGTTTTCGCATCATTCTTGTAAGTTCCTGTTGCTGCACCACTTGAAGATAGTGAAGAGTTTGGATTATAAACGTAATGCTCTTCTACTTCTGCATTAGTTACTTCTTCATTAGTTCTATTCTGTTGAAGAAATGGTGCCCTTCCATTCTTAGAATCATTGGCACTCTTTAACTTTCTAATGAGTTTAATTTTTAGCGGGTCAATATATCTTAGTTCTTTAATTCCCTCTTCTGGTTTATTGAAGTCAATTACCTTATGGTAATATAATCTTCCATCAATATACCAGTTACGGAAAATTTCATGAGCCTTCTTATCGAAGTCCATGATTTCTTTAATATACTTGAACTCTTCCCTGATTGCTTCTTTTAATCTATCTGACGCAGGGAGATTCGATAATTCGATTTCAACAGGAGAATCATTTAAATCCGAGACAATTGCCTCATCAACAATATCTTCAATGGCACTATCACACTCAGGGTGTAGTGCCATTTCTCTATATCTTTTAATTAAATCTGCTTCACTCTTGAAAACACCTTCAATATCTACGTACTGGCCGTAGAAACCACTAGACAAGTAATAATCTGCCTTGTCTTCATCAGTTTGGGGAACAGGGGAGACAATTTTACTTTTATTACTGTCTCCCTCTTCCTCAAATTTAAAACCAAATAATTTAGGCATTTTTCAGTATACTAGACGTTACCTTCCTAGTATTTATGTAGTCTCAGAAGTTCCCAAAATGCTGCTACCAGTTTCTGGATCAATAGCATCCCACCACTGAACTTGTAGGTCAACAGTGAATTCTTCGATAGAATCTGCTGCATCATATGAAAGTTCAATAGGACTTACATTAGTTGGGAAAGTTCCGAAGAACTTGTAAGTCTTGAGAACTGGCATTTGGTCACTAGTTGAAGGAAGTGCTCCAGTAGTATTCTGGGAAACATTACCTCTTCCTAGTTGATGAACAACCATTTCCTTCTGATATGCGTTAGGTGTGATAACACCAGCATTGTCATCGTGACGGTTGATGAAGTTCATCCACTTCTCAAACGCATTTCTGAGTTTGAAGTTAGTGTCATTGATGACAGTGATTGTCCAAGGATCGAAGGTTCTGTCACCAGCAACCTTGAGATTTCTTCCTCTGAAAGGAACATCAATTACATTGATGTTGGAACCAGGCAGCTGAGCTGCCTTGACCATAAATCTGAAGTCAACATCGGGGACAACTTCAGTTCCAAGACCTGTTGGGAAGTTTAAGATGCACTCAAACAGATTAGGTCTTGCACCACCACCAACTAGTCTGGATTTGAAGTCGGTGAGTGTTCTTTGATTATACTTTGGTAAATTTGTTGATGCGTTGTTAGTCATTGGTAATTACCTCTATGTATTTTGAACTCAATTAATCAGAATTAAACGTTACCGACTACTTCAGAGAAGCTGATGCCAGTTCTTGTAGCAACAAAGGTTAGACCGATGAAGTTGATAGAACGTGCAGGTTTTACGAAGATGTCTGCCTTAAATTGATTTGAATCAATTACGTCAGGAGTGTTGTTTGAATCATCGCAAACAACGATGAACTCAGTGATTCCTCTCTTTCCTTTTACATCACGGAGATATGGTTCAACGATGTTGACGAAATTATTTCTTGTAATTTCATCATTGAACTCAAAGAGTTGGGATCTTGCTGCGGATTCGATTGCTGCTTCCATTGTGAGGAACAGACGACGAACATTGATTCTATCGAATGCAGATGCATATCCGAGAGCAGTCTTATCACCGAAGAGAATGATGCCCTGACCAGGAGAAGCAATAACTGGATTGATTCTCTTAGAGTAGAGTAAATCTCTTTGTGCTTGTGATGGATTGTATGCAAGTTTAATTGCATTGTTGATAGCACCTCTGTTTGCACCAGCAGGTGAGAACCAAGCATATTCTTCAACACTGGTTCTTGCCATCAATCCAGCAACATCAGCATTAGTCTCCAGATAGATGAACTTATTGTTGAATCTATCGAAGGTATACTTGACACCAGCATCAAATACTGCGTAAGAACTTGAACTTAGTGGTTCAAAGAACTCAACAATATTATCAGTCTGTGTCTGAGAGTTTGCCTGATTTACAACATCTGACTTATGTGGTGAGATGACTGCGATGCAATCCTTTCTCTCTTCAGCAATTGCAATAAGTGAATTTGCCTTTGCTTGAGACTCATAGATGGTTGTTCCACCAGATGGACCCATTAGTAGATAATCAACAGAATACTCAGCAGGATTCTTGAATGTGTCATAACCAGCAACAATATTTGCTAGTGTTGGGGTCATTCCACCTGCACTGTCGTAATCTTCACCCGCAGATAGTGTGTGAGCAACATTACCTGTTGCAGCAAATGTTGTTGACTGTGCTTTACTTCCCCAGACTCCATTATCTGCGGTGAATCCAGTTTTATCACCAACTAGACTAGAAACCAATCCAGTTGATGGACCTGGAATTGGGAATCCTGCATAGACATTTGCAGAACCATTGGAGATGTATCTCTTATAGTAGATGTCCTGTGTTGGACTAATCTTCGCATCTGATGCCTTGGAAAGGAATGTGTGCTTCTCAAGGATGTTTGATGCTGTTCCACTAATTCCACCAGTGTCATCAACAACTACAACGTGGATTTGGTCGTTCTTTCCACTTCTGTCTGCTGCATACTGGGATGTACCTGGTTTAGATGCAATAGACTTCCAGAAGATTTCTGAATTACTGATTCCCAACTTCTGATTGTCGTACCAGTCTTTGCTGTTGAGTTGGTTTGTCTCAGCAGTAGTAGTTGTAATTCCAGCAGGAGTAACAATGTTTAGAATCTCATCACCAGAGAATGAGTAAGTATTCTTAGAAGCACCTGGATTCTTGTACTCAATTGCTTCAACTGTACCTGTGTCAGCAGATACTCTATCAGTAACCTTAACGTAGATTTCGTCCTCACCGATTCCAGTGATGATTCCTCTGATGAAACCGTTAAAGCTTGTTACTGTTCCCTGAGATGCAAACTGTGCGTTTACTGCTTGGGTTACTGCGTATCCAACTTGAACGTCAGTTGCCTGTAGTGATGTTGATGTATTGGTAAAGTTAAATGATTCACCAGTCAACGAACCAGTATTAGTTGTTGCTGTGTCTAATACAATTTCCCCAACACCAATTGAATCAATATTTGTTCCGACTGGGACGTTTGAGTTTACAACAACATTTCCGACTGAAACTAGAGTTGTGGTAATTCCAGTAATGATTGTAGTTGTGATTCCAATATTACCAGTCTTTGTTGCAACTGTAGTTGTTGTACTTACTGACTTGGCAGTAGTACCGATACCTGTAAGGATTTGGTCTGCAAATGCATCAATGGTGCAAACTTTGAGATTATTTCCCCATCTACCTGGAGTCTTTGCTGCGAACTCCCAAGTAGTATCCGATTCGTGATTTGTATCGAAATCTTCTTCGTTCTCAATCTTGAGATTTTGAATTGCTGCTGAGTTTGCATTAACAAGAGTGTCTCCGTCTGCTCTGACGACTCTCATTACACCACCATATGAAAGATATGATGATGCGGATAACCAGTACTCGTTCTGACTACCTGTTTCTACTGGTTCACCGAATATACTTAAAAGGTCTTGCTCTGTTTCTACCAATACTGGTTGGTTCAATGGACCCTTTTGGAAAGGACCTACGAAAGCACCTACCTGATCACTTACATTATCAATACTACCAATAGTTAAATCAATTTCTCTGGTCTGAATACCAGGTGATACTAAATTTAACGCCATTTGTTTCCCCTCTCTGAAGAAGTGTCATTTAGTCTAGAAATATTTATTATTTTCTATGTTCTAAATGGGGAATATTGGGGAACGGTTTACCAGTCTGGATAGTCGAATATCTCCACTGTTTTGTTTTTCCGATTTTTTATAGTCTTCGTTCTCTTTTTAGTGCATTCTTTGCACTCATATGAATATGCCTTTTCATCACTTCTAGTTTTTCTAGTTTTATAGAATCCATCTATCAAATCTTTGACTTCACCACAGACTCTACATTTTCTTTCAGATAATAGAAATCCATCTAAATCGAAGTCCATTATTTTTCTGCCGCATATAGTGCAAATGTTGATGTTGTAATAACTGTCATCATATTGGCAATATGTTGCTTAGTGTCACTATCACATTTATTAGTCATAGGAAGAAAACATCCTACTATCGTTGTTGCGACTATTCCCAACTGAAATAAGATGACAATCTTTATTAGATTTATAACTTGACTTTTAGTTTCCATTATCGATAATCCCACATATATGATGAGTCACCATATTCACCAACCGATGCACTAGACCAACGGTCACCTTGGGCATCAACAAAATTAGTCTCATCGTCACTTAATCCATCACTAATAAAACCGAAAGGTGACATGTCTGCCTCAATCTGGTCTTTCTGCTCTTCGTAAATCCTCTTTCTAATATCATTATCTGTCATCTCCTTGAAGTAAGGTTGAACAATCAACCAGGAGAAAATAACTAGACACATGGCAAGGTCATCATGGCATCCATCTTCTGCTTCAAATGATTGTGATTTTTGAATGAATGTTGTTAATTCACTAATGATATCATAATCTCCAATGAGAATCTTATCATCTTCAATAATAGTTTTTAAGTTGGAACAACCAACCTTCTTCACAGTCTTGGACATCTTGACACCAAGTTGTGATTTCTTTCCAGAAAATCCTTGACCCACTAATTGTCCAGCACGACCTCTCATAGCACACATCAGTAAGTTTTCATATTCCAAATCAAACTGAAGCATGTTTGAAACTTGCTCACCAATATCATTGACCTCTACCAGAACAAATGATTTATTATATGCATTCCCAATCTTATCAATGATTGATGGAAATAGCATTGGTTTTATTTCATTGTCTCTATACTTTGCTACAACTTCATACGGTATATTAGTTATATCAAATACGATGAATGCCGAATAGTCTTTTCCTGTACCTCTAGCAACGTCAACCGTTATCATATAATTATGGTCTTTTACTGGTTCTTTATAAACGTCAAGACCTTTATTTCTTGTTAATGGGTCTGAATAAATTAGAGACCTAAGTTTTGATGGAGCAATAAGAGTATCAACAGAACCTAAGAACTCACATTCAAACTCTTGAGTAAATTGTCTTTCTGAAGTATTTCGTATCGTCTCTTCTTTCCACTTAGCATCTCTTCCTGGAACTGCACTCCAATGAACTTCTAGGGGTCTATATCCATTATTACCCCTCTCTGCATCATGCCAAAGTTTATAGAACATGTTCATCCCGTTAGGGGTGGAGATGATAATAACTTTGGTTGTTTTACCAGATGAAATAGTTGGATATACAGAACTAAAGAATTGTTCTGCAATATGATTTGGAATGAACGCAAATTCGTCCAGGAAGATGATGTTAAATGAATTTCCTCGGACAGCAGAACTAGAGGTGGAAGCAGCAATAATCTTGGAACCGTTCTCAAGTTCTAGAGAACCTTTATTCCAAGAACCAACACCTTGCTGTAACCACTTGGGTAAATTTTCATAGGAAAGTTGCAATCTTTGAAGCAGTTCTCTCGCAGTCTCTGCTTTGTTTGCTAGGATTGCAATCCTAATATTGTCGTTGAATAGAGCATAATGCAACAAATAAGAAACTACCGTAGTTGACTTTCCAGTCTGTCTAGGTAGTTTTGCGATATTGAATCTGTGCTCATGAAAGTTGCTAATCAGTTCTTTCTGAAAATCATACATCTTAAAGGGTATTAAACCTTCATCCAGAGAAACGATTTTCACATAATTCATTGCAAAGTAAACTGGGTTTTCTCTGCATCTTAGGAACTCTTGAACTTGTTCCTGTGTAAACTCTTGTTGGACGTTTTCTGCTTTTAGGTTTGGATTACCCTTATAATGTTTTTCAGCCATAATTCAAATGTTTTTGTCAAATCTCAAAGTTGATATTGTTTCTTGATAACGTAAATGTATTTTTGCGTAGCACTTTGCTATATTTTTGAGTTCCGAAATGCTATCGCATCCATCAATCTCTCTACTGAGTTTTTCATATTCAAAGTTCTTTGCTAAACTTTCAAGTTTAATTTCATCTGGATTCATTTTCAGTACCTGCGTATAAAAAAGCTTTTGTTGGATCCCTAAAATGTGGTTGATAGGAAATTACCATTGCTCCTGGGTAGAGTTTCTCTACTTCGGAAGTTACCTGCATTTTAGAAGGTCTATTGAATTGTGGGAAGAATATTTGGATACCTAAGTATCTTCCCTTCCAATTCAATCTTACATGGTAAGTCTTTCCAGTCTCCTGTATCTTAGTGAAATTTTCTTCTATACTAGGTACTTCTGATGAAAATTCCTCTTTTTTGAACCTTTTCTTTATTAATTGCAGATCGGGGTCGGTCATGATTTGGTTCTCAACCGACTTCTTTAGGGTCTCACCTGTATTTACAACTTTTATTTGACCCTTCTTTCTCATACCTTTAGTGTATTCTTCTCTCCAATCTGAATACTCATATTCTTCTTTCTTGGTTTTATTACCCCAGTTTTTTGCACCGACTTTACGGCACTTAACTAAAGCACCAGATGCATATGCTGAAGGCCAAATTCTATAACGTGATTTAACCTTATGGTAACATGCATCCTTTTTCTCAGTTACCAACTCTTCCTTCATGTCCTCCTTCTTGTTCCTACGTTGCTGTGCTTCATAGGACTTTCTTTCAGCACGTTTTTGTGCTGATGCTCCACCTCTTTCTGTAGATGGTGTATCAGGAAGTTTTGTAGTTGCCTTTCCTACTTTTACTTTTACTTTTTCTCTTGTGGATGGTGTTGTTGGATCAGGTGGCAGTGCAGAAGCCCTAACTTCTTTTCTGAAGTTTTCTAATTTTTTATCAATAATCTCACGTTCTTTAGTTCCTTTCTTTGCCTTTCTTTGTTTCATTGCCGATCTTTCGGCATCAAATGCTTTTTTATTAATTGCATTATCTTTTCTTCTTTCTGCTCCAGTTCTGGTATCACCAGAATTCTGTGCAGCATTTTCTTGACCCTTTTGGATCATGAGACTGGAAAGTTTTCTCTTGTCTCTGGGATTAGTAATATCAAGACCATGCTTCTTAGCAAGCTCTCTTTGCATTTGCTTGCGTCTTTCTTTTGCTGCTCTATCTTCCTTTACCTCAGGAAGGAACTCTTCAGTAGCAACATTTTTTGCTTTACCCTTTCTGTTGGGATCTTTATCTTCTTTATTCTTACGACGGAATGCCTTTTCTTCTTCTTTGGCACTCAAGGCTGCTGCCATTTTTGAAGAACCGCACTTTGGTTTGGTCTTCTGTCCTGGTTGTTTTGCACAGGGTTTTCCTGCGTATTTACCGCCCAGTTGAACCCAACCAGGCTTGCCATCACTAGAACGACTCTTGCTAAACCAGTCATGCAGAGAATCATCACCACTTTTGTTTTCATATAAAAATTCCGCAAACTTTTTCATTATAGATTGCTACTATTTTAACTATTTAGATCTTCCGAAGATGGAATACTCTTCTTCAGTAATTTTTGCAATTCTGCAGTAGAACCCACAAACATAGTATTATTATTGGTTACGTTTTTAGGTGCATTTGCATCTTCTTCTTTTAACTTTTTCAACTTGTTCTGTAAGTCCAAAAGTTTATCAGTAGTATCTGCTACGTTCTTAATCAACTGACCAGCAACTTCATATGCTCTAGGTGAATCGGACTGTTGAGCAATATCCATAATTCCGTCAATTGCTTCTTGCCCCTTTTCGATAAGACTATAGAGTTGACCTCTAGTGTAGTCATAATCATAATCCGTTTCCTCTTCTCCTTTTTTGGGAGTCTTTCTTAGAGAGGAATTTGGTTTTACTACCTCGGGAGTTAATGCTGATTCAATATCTAAAGAATCATTTATTGCGTCAAAATCACTTTTCATAAATCACTATCCTTTCTTGGACTAAACACACGTCCATCACCAAAATCAAAGGTGTCCTCATCAAATCCGTAGGGGTCACCATATGGAATCTGAGTATTGTCTTGTACATTTACAATACTGACAGCATCACCAACACCATGCTCTCCAGCAGATGTGCCATCTTGTGCTCTCAATACAGTTAGATAATTACCAGAAATTTCTTTAATGAACATTAGTTCTTCATTGATATCAATATAACCATCCACAACGAGAGAAGTTGCATCATTGACTTGAATAATGGTGTCACCTCTTTCAATTGGTTCTTCCACTACAGTAGTACTATCGTTATTGTAATCTTGCAGTGCTCTAGGTTGTACTGTGTAACGTAGTTGTCTAGATGCATCCTGTCTTGATGTATCTGTATAATAGTCAACAGTGACTTTCTTAATTCTCTTATCACCCTCTTCAGGGACTCTTCCAAATATAGAAGTTTTGGCAACAAAATTTAGTGTGTATACTAGACTTCTCCTAGTTGAATAGTCACCCTCATAGTCATCTTCCATAGTTATATTTTGGAGAATTACTGGGATGTCTTTCTTTTCTCCAATAGTTTTAACTAAGTCAACTGAAAGATTAAAGTGTGGTTGGAAATATGGTAGAATTTGCTCAATAATTTGAAGCATATCATCCTGATACTTAGTTATGATACTAAGTTGTATTCCGATATTATATGGTGCTGGCATGTACACCTGAACAGGACCATTTCCAGTATTTGCCTGGAATTGCTGTAGAGTGGAAACTTTCCTAGATGCATCATACTCAAAGTTTGTCATTTCAAATGACATTCTTGGGAGAGTAATCGCAACCCTATTTCTCAGGTCGGGTTTCTCATCCAAACGTGCCAAGAATTTTTGAACAGGACCATACGAGATGGGGACCTTCATGAGACTATGGTCGTTCCCATCACCATCTTTATGTTTTATGTAGAGATTGTTGAATAAAGTACCAAATGCAATTATGGTTCTTTTTATAATCTCATGATAAGCGTATGTTCCAAGCATAACAATACTGTAGCATGTATATTATTTAGAGTTCCCCAAATGGGTTCCTTTCTGTGAAATCGAGTATTTGATCTGCCTCAGATTCAATGACATCATTTTCTGCAAATCCATCATATATGTCATCGGTATTGATAGAGTAAACTTTGTAGCTACCTGCAGCACCTACGATTGCTTCTCCTAAGGCAAAGTTTCCACTTATAATAGAAACCTTTAGTGTTCTGGTATCATAATCCCAACCCTTGACATGTGCAGTTGTTCCAGTTGTAGAACCAGTTACAACTTCATTGAACTCATAATCACCAGTAGAAATTCCTACAGGAGACTCGACAGTAATTGCTGGGTCGGAACCAATTAAATGATAATTGGCACCAGCATTTTCATACTTAGTTGCTGTTAAGATTCCTGTTGCAGTAATTACAGCAGTTGCTTTTGCTGCGTTCACTGCTGGCATTGCAAAAGGTGAATTGGGGTCTATAGGACCAGGTATTGTAATGTCTGGTGCAGATGAATACCCAACACCACCAGAATTGATTATAAGAGGTGCTAGAACACCATCCGCAATCAATGAAGTAGTAATTGCACCACTTCCAGTCTTACTGACAATAGTTACTGTTGGAGGTGTTGTATACCCCAATCCTGGATTTGTAATAACTATTTTATCAATAGATTCTCTATCGAGTATTGCCTCTGCCTCTGCTCGTATTCCAAACCCACCTGGTTTTTGGAAACGTATAACTGGTGGAGTTTTATATCCATGACCACCATTAAGGATATCAATGAAGTGTACTGATTTTCCTGTAACTGTTGGATGGAGATCAGACATCAGTCTTGCGGATAGTCCTGCACCAGCAGCACCACCCTGGACCATGGTTAATGTAGAAGTATAACCAAAGTCTTTCACACTCTCATCAACCTCATCAATACCAGTATCAATAATTTCATCCTCATACTCAAAGAGTTCACAACGTAACTCATAAACATAGAGATTGTTTAGTTGATAGAAAGGTGCCTTTGCTTCTACATATTTAATTTCAAATAGACTATTATCTAATGGTAGATAAATTAAATCACCTTCTTGAGGTCTATCTGCTGTCTTAACTTCATCCTTGAATAAATCAATCTTTGGTGAAATGAAGTCTTTGTACCTTTCTCTAGAGATTACAAATGTAATCTCATCTGTACTTCTTACACCAAACTTACTTAGGATGTCACCGTTTCCACCGAATCCATCAAATGTGGAAATGTATGCTTCAATTCTAAAACTATCATCAAATTTGGAAACAAGTATTTCCTTGATGATTTTTTGCTCATTAATAATTTTTCTGGGCATGTATACAACATCTTGCCCATAAATGCTTAATTGCTCGTTAATTAAGTCTTGTACTAATCTTTGCTCACTAGGTGAACCTTGTAAAAAATAAGAATTAAGAGGTGCCATATCAACCAATCAAATCCATTGGTGGTAGTTCGTAATCGTTGTGTAGTTCTTCCTCTAGTTTTTCTATTTCCTGAACAGCATCCTCATAGATTTCTCTTCCATTGAGTGTGATGCCACCAGGCAACTGAACTCCTTGGAATTTAATTAAGTTCTGACCCCACTGTCTTTTGATTAGTGCTGTTGCATATCTCTTCAACCACCAATCATTATAAACAGAAGTAAATTCTGATGGGTCTAGAATTCTTATGCAATCTAAGACGATGTACTGGTCATCACTGACATGCTCCCAGTCAATGTCCATGTACAGTCTATGCTGCTTTTTATTAAATCTTATTTGAACATCTGGTGTTAACAGTCTACTAATATCTTCCAGATGAGTCTTGACCATTGCATAGTTCAATAGGTCTAGAGCACCATAGTAATATAAGTCGTTCAAAAATATTTGATACTTGATATTGAATAGACTACTAGATATGCTGCTAGAATCTACTTTAAATACATTATTGACACCAATTACAGTGTCTGGTAATTCTAAGAAGTTATTTGTTTCTTCATACTCCATAGCACCAAGAGTATTAATACCAACTGCTGCTGGAGAATTGGAATTAACTGTTGGTGTTGATGTTGAACTTCTTATTGCTGCCTTTCTTTCTTTAGACAGTTGGTGCTTTAGGAAAGTCCTTTGAGCACCATCATAATGTCTTTCGTTAAAATATTGCAAGGCATCATCAATCAAGTCACCAATCTGGTCATCATCTACGTTGATTTCCAGAACTGGTTTTCCAAGTCTACGAAGACAATAATCAATAAGACCTTGACGACTTGAAATTGATGCCATACAAAATGTCCCCTATATTAGATATTTATGCCTGTGCCTCTGCCCACTTCAGAATGAAGTTACCTGTAAAGTCACTTCCACCAGTGTTATATACGTTGACTGCCAGGATATCAGGACCGTTAGGGAATGTACCAGAACCACCAATTGGTGTGTTATTGAGTTCTTTCAGTTTTGAAAGGTCAATTCTGGAGTCTTCTTGTGCTGAACCAACAAACGAGAAGACAGTTTCACCAGGAGCAGCAGAGGTGTTTGGTGCAGTGAACGTGTATGTTGTCTGACCAACGTTACCAGGTCTTGATGCAGAAGACATTCTAAGGACGACCTTATTACTATCTCTCTGATAGAAGTCATTGTAGATAGCAGTGACTCTAGTACCACCTGGGATTGCTCTACCTTGAGAATCAGTACCAGAAACAACAAAGTTGACTCTGACTGAAGTAACATCACTACGGTTAAACTGAATATATGATGTTCTATAGTTTTGCTGTAGTGAGTTATTCGCATTAGTAGATGCAGTACCACCTTCCCACTCAACGTCTTCACCCTGTGCAATCTGTGCGAATGATGGTTGTCCACCAACACCAGGTGACGTTAGGTCAGTCCAGGTAACACTGGATGGATCTGATGGGTAGTTAGATGGGTTGAGAACACCTTCTACAATAACTGACTGGTTAGAAGAACCACTAACTGGAGAGAATTCCAGAGAGTCCATCAGAAGTTGTGCTCTGTTAATTAGTTCTCTATCACCAATGTCTCCAAGAATTGCATTAGAAACACTAGGTGCCAATCTAATCAAGAATGATGTTGTCTTAAGACCAGTAATGATAGTTCCAATTGACTGATAGTTGAAGATGTATCCACGGTCTTCATCAAATAGACCATCTGTTAGATACGCAGAACCCCAGTGACTGATAACAGGTGATGCAGTATTGGAAACGAAGACTGCACCTGTTCCTGCTGTGTGAGAAGAAGCAGGACCAGCAGAGTAAGTTCTGGTAGAACCAGCAGCAAAGTTAGAGAAAGTTGCTTCTCTTGTTGCACCCTCTAGAGTATTACCATTCTTGGAGGTGTAATTGATAAGTTCATTATCAATGTATAAAGTTCCAGATTCTGGAAGCAGTGACGCATCATTTAGTGGAATGGTTGATTGACTACCATCCATATTTTCTGTTAACTTAGTCTTAGCACCTTCATTAACAACTTCATAACGTACAGGTAAGTTACCAGAACGCATGAATGCTTCTGTATTTCTGTTGTTGTTCTTAAGTCTGTGAATGAACAGATAGTCACCAGAAGGACCACGTAGCATCCAGTCAATAAATCCAGCACCATACCAGGTGTATTGGAATCCAATCATCTGCATCTTAGATACATCGATTGTGTAACCAGAAGGACCAGTTCCATCTGCTTTATCAATGTTCCAAGTGCTTTGTGGGATAATAATCTCATTAACTAGAGAGTATTTTGCACCTTGAACATTTGATGTTCCTCTATAGTCAGGTGTAACTGACATAGTAGTATTGTTTGCAATACTAGTGACAATGTGTGTCATACCTCTGATGACAATTCTATCACCTGCCTGAAGTTGTTCGGTGAATCTTGTATTTGAACCAGAGATTGTGTTCGAGTTATTATTTGCAGAAATTGTACCTGCAAGTTGATAAGTTGCCGAACGTAGACCAACTGCTAGGTTGACACCATCATACTGCCAGAAGATTCCATTTTGGTCATCAAACGCACCAGCACGAACGGTAGCACCTTGCCACTTGTAAAGTGAAACCTGTGCCTGAGTTCCTAGTTTAGCTGTTGTGCTTCCTAGGGTAGACTTAGCAGTTACAGTAAAGGTAATGTCGTCAATAACACTGGATACTGTATAATGACCATTATATCCAGGAGTTGTTACGTTAATAATTCTAACTTCTGCACCAACCTGTAAGTTATGGTTGGTATCGTCTGTAGTTACAGTGATTTCATCACCTGCTTGTAGTCCAGATGAAGTTAGGGTTCTTAAGTCATAAGATGGTGCAAATAGTGTACCAGTGGTATACATGATACCTTTACCTGACTGGTATCTAATATACTTCTTAGATTGACGAACTGCGTGTGCTCCATGAGTTGGTGACTGTGTACCTAATTGAACACCACCATCAAATGGTCTATGAACATAGAAGCAGTCTGGTCTTGGGTAAACAGTACCACCAATACCAGTTGACTGTATAGCACCTGCTGCTCTTGCAGTGTAAACAATGTCGGTTTCGGTTGGTGTAGATTCAATTGTATGTGGACCACCAGCAAGTTCGTGGTTGGTTCCAGAAGAGTAAATTGAAGTTAGAATTGTATTTCCAGGAACAAATCCATGCTTCGCACCAAAGGTTACTTTGATTTTTGCAACAGCAGAGAATGAATATGATGTTGATTCTGGAACATCATTAGTCAATACTTCAGATATACCAACTGAAGGGAAGAAGTTGAGAACATCACCAAGAATTGGAGTTCCAGTAACTGTTACATCTGCAACACCTGCATATCCTGGACTTCCATCATAAGTAACACCATCTTTTGTTGTCTCGGAAACTGTGACTACTAGGTCATTTGGTCCTCCACCACCTAAGTCACTTCCAGAAATTCTAATTTGATTTCCTGGAACATATCCTGTTCCACGAGAAACTGGAGTTGCGGTGTAATTAGAACCTAGTTTTCCTACACTAAATGTTGCTCCAGAAGCAGCAGATGTAGATGCTGCAGTTCCATAAGTTTCGTCACCTGAAGCAGAAAGACCAGTAAATGCAAATCCAACAATTGCACCACCACTATCAACTGAAGTTGCAGTAATTGTTAAATCATTGGTTACAGTAGCACCACCAATAGTTGAACCATCGATTACAACACTATCTGTTGCAGAGTATCCAGAACCTGTTTGGTTACTTCCACCTGCGATAACAACTGTGTATGCTGTTGCAGCACCACCAACTCTTGTAACATCAAACTGAGCACCGAAACCAAGGGATGTAGTAACACCACTTACTTGAGTAAATGTTTTTCTGCTTGAAACTGCATCACCATATGAACCATCTGCAAACTTATTTGAACCATTTACACCATCATAGTGAAGTAGTAGAGATGTGTAACCATCTTTTTGGAATGGTTCTGTTTTGACAGTGAAATTGCTATCGTATCTTGCTACTTTTGATACTCTGGTTTCATCAATATATCCAAAGAATCCATTTGCATTATTGTAGTCTGCGGCAATAGTAAGTGGTTCTCCATCAATTGCCAAAGAAGAAGTATGGAATCCAGTTTGCTTTACTCCACCAACAAATAGATTGTAAGTACCCTGCTTTCTAGTAAGTGCAAGGTGAGTCCAAGTATTAGAAGTAACTACAGTGTCGGAAACGAAGTACTCCGAACCAGCAATACTTACGGTTACTTGGTTTAGAGTGTTAATACCGACATATGGTGCAGATGAAGCAGAACCAACTCTACAATCAAATAGAATTTCATCACTGGTGTGTGACTGTCTCTGTCTATTGATATAAGATTCAATAGTAAAGTCACCAGAACCAAAGTTGAAGCTTGGATAGATTGAAGTATCTGCTGGGTCAACAACTACTGTAAGTGCGTCAACTGCATTTACAGTTGGATTTGCAAGGAATGAACTATTTCCAAAAAGATAGTTAGTTTCAGATAATGCAGCATCACCTTGATTTAAGATGAAGTTTGCTGATTGTATAGAACTAATGCCACCTGCATTTACTCCAGTTACTTTTACATATAAATCATTTGCTCCATCATTACCACCTAGATCGGAACCAGCAATCTTGAGTAAATCATTTACAGCATAGTCTGTTCCAATACCATTAACATCAACTCTATATCTACCTTCTACTCTTTCTACTAAGAATGTTCCACCACTACCTTGACCAAACTCATTAGTTCCTGTGAAAATACCAAGAGTATTTGCAGTACCTACCTTACTTACTAATAGTGGTCTGGATAATGTTAATTCATTCCCAGTGATATTGGTTACGAATGTTGCTCCACCAGTACCATCATTAAGAGCAGAACCAACAACAATTCCAGCTGTGCTATTAACCCGTACTGTACTTGATGGTGCAGTAATATCTTCAGAGCAAGTTACATTTGCAGTATCTGTGGTGACACCTGTAATTTGTGCTCCTGTTGGTACACCAGAACCAATAAGTGGTGCACCAATGATTGCATTATTTGTACCTGTGTATGCAAGTCTATTCGTTCCTAATTTATTGATAAACTTAGATACGAATGTTCCAGTTACACCGTTTGATTGAAGTGAGAAAGTAGGTGAACCTACATTCGCACCAGTATAGAAACCACCCTTCTTAAGAGTTGCATAGGTGGTGTATAGTGATTGACCAGTTGTCTCTCCTACTCTGCCCTTTGCATAGTATGTAAATTCAGCAGTTCCTGCAACTGCGAAAACAATAAATGAACCTTCTGCACGATTTGCATTCTTTACAGATTCATCCACACCGATAACTCTGATGGGAGAACCTACCTGCAATCCATGTGGTTCTTTTGTATATACAGTGATGAGTGAAGCACCAACATTATTTGTTGGTTGACTTGCATCAGTGGTAATACTATCAATAAGAATGTTAGAACCAGGAATTTCATAGATGGATGGGTATCCTCTCATGAAATCAATGGTTTGCCACTTGGTTGGTTGAATACCATACTCAAAGTCGGCGTCAATCATTGTTTGAGGGGTTGCAACCCTCATTCTTTCAATAGCATCAGTACCAAAGTTGAATGGTCTTACTGTGATTTCATTCGATTCAACAAAGATTTGAATATCATCTGATGCACTTTGTGATGATGTATCAAATTGGAAATGAATGGTGGTTACACCATTTGATACGTCATTTGCATACGGGAAGTCTGAGTCATATGCATCACTAAATTCAACTAAAATTTGATTAGTCGGATCCGAGAAGTTATATAAAAACTCATTTCTTGTGGTATTAGTGATTAGGAGAAGGTCACTCTGAGCAACCTTATCCAGAATCTTTACATTTCCAACCCCAGCAGCACCAGGAGTAAAAACATAATTCTTGATTTGCTTCTTAGCCATTTAAGAATATCTCCTAATTAATTTTATGAAAGTGCGATTGACATTGCGACTGCTCTGGTATCCACGTAACGCTTGTTCGTTGCGTCGGTGTTGGAAGTTGCCGTTGCGACGTTGGTAACTTTATTATTTAGTACATTTACAGTACTTCCTACACTCAAAGTTCCTGTAACAGAAGCATTTTGAGCAACACTAATGCTATCACTAAGGGATACTGTTGCTACGTTATCACTAACGTTTGTAGTCAAGTTATTATTGAAAAATACAGTATTTGCTACACCAAGAACTGATGAGTTACCTCCAAATACTAGTTTTTCACCAGTTACTGCTGAGTTGATTCTTCCAGTTAATTGATCCGCATCAAGTGTTCCATCGAAAGATGCTGCGGTTACAATTCCAGTGATTGATGCTCCACCACCAACAACAGAGAAGTTTCCTTGTGCTGTTAGATTGACGAAGTTTCCATCTCCTACTGCCAGTCCAGCTTGAGATTCATCAGTTTTACCATAAACGGTAAATCCAATTCTAGAACCATCATCAGATGAACATACTAACTTCTGACCATTTGAGAGTTTTATTCCTCTTCTCTCGTAAGAATCAGTTGGTTCAATCTTTACATTGTATTCAATGTATTCTGAACTTTCAAAGTCTGCAACTGGTCCACTTGTAATTCCAAGTCTTGCTTTTGATGCAAATGATTGGAAGTTATAAGCATTAACATTGACTATGGTTGCAGTATCTGCTGGTGCTTCATACAGCAATACTCTTTTATTCTTTTCAGTAACTACTGATCTGAGAATACCCGAGTCATTAGTATCATCTATCTTTTCACCATATAGGAGAAATTGTGTATTGGCATGACTTGAATGGACAACAAGCTTTTGTCCATTACCAAAAGACAAATCATTAGTTTGTAAAGTTTGCCCTGCAGGGATAACTCTATTATAATGGATATAGTTTAAATTATCTGCCCCTGTAGTAATTGCTACCCTTACTTTTACATCTTCAAAGTTCTTGTGAGAAATGGCAACTTTCCCATCAATCAAGTCAGTGGCAGATATATAAAGAACAGTATTTTTACTCGGATTTGGTATAACAGATCCTAAGAGGCCAAAAGCCATGGAACTAAATAGTAAATTTAAAATTATTTATACTAGAGGAAAAAGGTGAGATGATTGTATTAACGGGTTCAAAGGGTTTCATCGGTAAAAAGTTCCTTGAGGCACTTAAGTCTCAGGGAAAAGAAGTTATCGAAGTAGAAAAGCATGATAGTTGGCATTGGAGAACATACTTCCATAGGTGGGAGGAGGTTGAATGCATCATTCATCAAGGTGCAATGTCATCAACTACAAATACTAATTTAAGAGAAATATTTACATTCAATATTGAATTTAGTGAGTGGTTATTTAATAAAGCAGCAAAATATAACATTCCAGTAAAATATGCCTCGTCTGCTTCCGTATATGGAAACGAACAAGGCATTATCAATCCTCTTAACTATTATGCACTATCAAAAGTAACTACTGATTACTGGGTTCAGGACAATATTGATAGATTTCCTTTAATTCAAGGATTTAGATACTTTAATGTATATGGTGATGGTGAAGGACATAAAGGAAACCAAGCAAGTCCTGTTAGTAAATTTGCAAAAGAAATTGAAGAGACTGGCAAATTAAAATTATTTGAAGGTTCTCAAGACTTTTTAAGGGATTTCATTTGCGTAGATGATATTGTAGATATTGTTCTAAACAATGATAAGGGTTCTGGTATCTTTGACCTTGGAACTAGTGCTCCTGTTAGTTTTCAATACGTAGCAGAATGCTGCATAAAAAAATATGGTGGGGATATAGAATACATTCCATTCCCCGACCATTTGGAAGGTAAATATCAAACTTATACTTGTGCTAAGAAAGAGTGGGGTAACCACAAATTCAAAACTATCAAAGAGTATCTCCTGGGGTGACACGAATACTATCAGAGTCAAAGTGCTCTGTACTGAACTCAAATAATTCAGTGTCTTCCATACCATACATCTGATGTCTCATACCAATTGGAACGTGGAACTTATCTCCACGTTCTAAAATTGCTATGGAACCTAATTCTTGGTTATCTGACCAACCATATTTGATTTTAATTTTTCCACTTTGAACGTAGAAAACTTCATCCTTTTTATTATGATAGTGCCATGAGCACTTCTTTCCCTTAGCAATATACAGAAGTTTTCCGCAGTATTGCTCACAGTTTACAATCCATTTTTCAAA
>CEPT01054263.1_pt1 | contig 18836 bp, 25 predicted proteins | sample 356221 | NCBI WGS metagenome assembly CEPT01 (sample SAMEA2620081, study PRJEB7988) | marine metagenome | isolation source: saline water (ENVO:00002010), including | reverse complement strand
AAAAACTTATCGCAACAGGATGGTAAGCGATATTTTAAAACCATCTAACTTTGTCAGTAGGTGATAGAAACTGACTAAGCTTGTGAATGACTACAATTGGATATATCTTGGACGCGGGTTCGAATCCCGCCACCTCCACCATCAGGAAAATAATATGTTTAAATGGTTTAAAAAGAAAAAACAGGAAACAGTAAAACCAAACTTTGATTTTGAAGATACCATAGAGGAAACACTGTGGGAGATTAAACAAGAATTTGATCTTGAAACTGAAGAAGTCGAGATAACTGTATTTCAAAAGCGTCACTATATAAATTATATGAACGAGTGTATTAAAAAGAAAAAATGAAAATATGGATAGCGTTATACAAAGGGAAGGGAAACTTCATAAACTCTATTGTAAGACGCTGGACTAAAAGCCAATACAGTCATGCAGAATTAATTTTAGATGATAAACAAACTTGGATTGGGATTAGCCCATTTATTAAATCTAAAATAACTGAAAGAAAAAATGTTGAATATAACCCTGAAAACTGGGATTTTTATGAAATACCAGTGACAGGTGAGCAATATCAAACGATTTTAGATTTTTATGACATTACACAAGGTTCATCTTATGATTGGGTTGGGATGTTATTATCTCAGTTTTTGTCATTTCGAATCAAGCAAAAACATAAGTGGTATTGCAGTGAGTGGATTTTATATGCTTTGAGAATATCTTGCATTGTCGATTGGAAAATAATTAAAATATTTGACCAATCTGACTTGTCACCTTCGAAATTACATGGTATACTATTATTATGTAATTTTAATAAAGTTAACTTGGAGACTTAAATGACAATACACAGAGACATGTTTGGAGAATCAGACAGACCAACAGTAATGGTATCAGGCGGGTTTGACCCTGTACATGCTGGACATATCCGTATGATTAGGGAAGCTGCTCGTTACGGTAATGTAATAGTGATTGCTAATTCAGATGATTGGCTGTTTAGAAAGAAAGGTTTTGTATTTATGGAATACGAGCGCCGCGTTGAAATTCTTAATGCAATCAAAGGAGTTGTTTTGGTTGATTCTGTAGATGACGCAGATGATACAGTGTGTGAAGCTATAAGAAGACTGAAACCAGATTATTTCGCTAATGGTGGGGATAGAGGTAAAAAGAATACGCCAGAACAAGAAGTATGTGATGAACTGGGTGTTAAACTCTTATGGGGAATTGGTGGTGAAGAAAAACTACAAAGTTCTTCAGACTTGGCAAAGAAAGTCAGAGATTTTGATTTACCGCCTGTTCGAACTTCTGGAAAACCTTCTGATAGATAATATAAATCATAGTTACTTACATGACCAATGCGAAAACATTAAAACTGGATAGTTCTTACAGGCCGATTGAGATAGTTGATGCTGTCGAAGCTCTTGTTCTTTGTTTAATTGGAAAGGCAAATGCAATAGAAAATTATACAAAAGAAATAAACACAGTATCAGATAAATTCTTGTTACCGGCCGTTATTGTTTTAAATCGATATGTAAAATTTAGATTTAGTGTTGTAGCTTGCAAGAGGCCCAATATTTTATGGAGAGACAACTACTCTTGTCAATATTGTGCAAAAAGTTTTGAAGCATATGAGTATGATAAATTGACTATAGATCATATTATTCCCAAAAGCAAAGGCGGCGAAAATACATGGGAAAATTTGGTTACTGCATGTAAAAAATGTAATCAAAAAAAAGGTGATAGGACTCCTAAAGAAGCTGGCATGCACCTAATTAGAGAGCCAACAATGCCAAAAAGTAGCTTGTTGAGAACTGTAAAGAAAAATCAAATAAGCGATGTATGGAAAAACTACCTAAAAGAAATGAAAACAAAACAATAAGTGAAGCAATGATATGTTATTTTTCAGAAAAGGGTCATAATAACTTTTTTTATCCAACAACTAAAAAAGGTGTTTTAAAAGATGGCTGCATATATGAAGATTTAAACTGGTTATCTGGAAATGGTAATTTAAATCTCAAAGCGATAAAAATAAAAAATAGTTGTGTTTTGCCATTGACATTCAACACAATAGATGATAAGAATATAGTATCCACTAAAAATGATTTTTATATTGTCGTGTGGATTGACAAAGCAACACAATAAGGAGAAAAAATGTCAACTGTCGTAGGACGATTAAAGAGCCTAAATGTGGCTCCGGATACAATGGTATCCTTAAACTATTCAGAAGGTACAGATTGCTTTATGCACACCGAAGATCAAGTCGAAACTGCCATGTCGGAAACTGATGTGCTTAATCGATTTGCAAACCTTATCGCAACTCCCGGCGTAAGTGTACACACCAGATGGGGAACTGAAGTGCTTAATGAATTAAGAGATAATGGTTTTTTGGATGATTATGAAAGAGATTTTACTTTTGCTGATTATCTTGAAGATGTTATTAGAGATAATTATTACGATCTAGATTTGTTGGAGCATTCAACAGAAGCTTATGATTATAAGCGTGGTTTTTGCACTTTAACTGCTGACGTAGTGGTTGCCGCGCAAGATTTGTACGATAATGAAATAGGTGTAGATCTCACAGGTTGGGAAGTCTCGGTTCGAACTAATGATGGAACTTTAACTTTTGATGCATAATGCGCGCTGTTCTGCTCGCGCTCTCAGTAAGCAGGACGTGGCTGCCGATCGTCACGTAGGCAGGGGTTTCCGGTTATCCTAGTTCTAGGCAGAAAACCGGTTTTTGGGGGGTGGCGGAATTGGCAAACGCACCCGGTTGTTTCCCGGGCGGTGATCCACGAAAGTGCACCTTGAAGGTTCGAATCCTTCCCCTCCAGCCAAGCTCTCATCGTCTAGTCAGGTCAGGACACCGGGTTTTCATCCCGGCAACACGGGTTCGAATCCCGTTGAGAGTACCATTTTTTATTTTCTAGCCATAGTTAATAATGTGGAAACGGTGGCTGAATTGGCAATATTAGCTATGAGTATGTTTTTAGCAGCATTTTTTTGTTTAAAAGTGCTGTTTATACCAGATTCAGCCATGAAAGCCATAGACAAAATTTATGAAGTCGAAGAAGAGATATACCGAGAACGATAGAGTTTTGGTAAAATCGTTCGCTGGTCCTCAAGTCTGTGTTGTATTAAGACGACGATACCTTGTATCAAAAACAAAACACAAACTTGGAGTTGATGGATGGGAAGCACAGATAACCAATCAAAAAGAAGTAGAAAAGCTTCGAAAAAAAGGTGTGCCTTATAAGAAAGGTGAAAAGCCTAGAATTTGGGTATTTGATTGGGAAATAGTCAAAAAGTGTTGACAGTTAACCTATGAGTGGTTATAATTAATGTACCTGTAGGAGGGTATTATGAATCACTTAGGCTATGCCTGTATCAACATGGGCTTTTCTTCGTTGCCAAAGTCGCAACGTATCACAACTAACCGCAGCATGATCAAGCGCACGTTTACTGAGCGTGGTATTGAGTATGCATCTGAACTAGCACTGCAAAACTTGCGTGACTTATACACTATTCTTGAGTGGAATCTTGAGAATGATATTTACTTTTATCGGCTTTCTTCCGACATTATTCCGTGGGCTTCTGAATACAGCCTTGAAGAACTGCCTAATTTTGGCGCTATTCACGCTGCATGCGTTAAGGTGGGTAACTTTGCCCGTGAGCACGGAATGCGCCTCACATCGCATCCTGGGCCGTTTAACAAGCTAGCATCACCCAAGGAACGTGTGTTCCAGCTTACCAAGACTGACTTGTCCGTACATGGTGATTTGTTTGATCTTATTGGTTTGCCTCGTACTCCGTATGCCAAGCTCAATATTCATGTTGGCGCAGCCTACGGCGACAAGCCGTTTGCTCTTGATAACTTCTGTCGCAACTTCGAACGTCTACCTGAAAACGTACGCACTCGCTTGACTGTTGAGAACGACGACAAGCCATCACTGTACTCTACTCAGGAGTTGTATGACGGTGTATACAAGCGCATCGGCATCCCTATTGTGTTTGACTATCATCATCACATGTTGCATCCGGGCGGTCAAACTGAACAAGAAGCTCTAGAACTTGCCTTGTCAACATGGGGCGATATAAAGCCAGTTGTACATTATGCAGAATCTCGTTCGCTTGAACACAACAATCCAAAAATTAAACCGCAAGCACATTCTGACTTGGTATACAATACATTGGATGATTACGGTAATGAATTTGATATTATGATTGAGGCAAAACATAAGGAGTTAGCATTGCTCAAATATCGGCGTAACTTAGAATCTAATGCCGCAAAGTAGACGGGTTACTATTTATTTTACATGATGCGGGACATTAATGCCTAAGAAAAATTATGTTTTAGATACTAGCGTCTGCCTGACAGATGCAGATGTAATACACAAGTTTGATAATAATGATATTTTCTTACCTTTAAAGGTTTTAGAAGAAATCGATGGTCACAAAAAAAGACAAGATTCTGTTGGCACTAACGCTAGGCAGTTTATTAGATTTTTAGATGAACTGAGAAATATTGGAAATTTAGAAAAAGGTGTACGAATTTCGAAAGGAAAAGGAATTCTCAAAGTTGTATCTTACTCAGTATTGAAAGACGTCATATTTCCTCCAGATCTTGACATAAGGCACCCCGATCACACAATAATTGCGACAGCAAAAGCGATTCAGTTTCAAAATGAAAATAGAAAAACCATATTAGTCTCAAGAGATATTAATATGCGCGTCATTTGCGACTCTATCGGCATACCAGCTGAGGATTATGTTCCTGAAAAAGCTGTAATGTCTACAGATCAATTATACGAAGGGTTTGTCGTACAGCCAGTTGATGAACAAATAATCGATAGATTCTACGCTGGTGATGAAATAATACTAGATAAAGATGAAGTTGACGGTGTGTGGCATCCAAATCAGTATGTCATGATGGTTTCAAACTCAAACGAAAAGAAATCCGCGCTAGCACGTTTTAAAGATCACCATACCCCGCTTAAAAACGTAATCCATAAAAATCTTTCAGATTGGAAAATAGATGCCAGGAACAAAGAACAAGCTTTTGCAATCGATTTGTTATTAGACCCGTCAGTCAAAATTGTATCTCTGATAGGGCGTGCTGGCTCTGGTAAGACTCTTTTGGCGATTGCGGCAGGTTTACAGCAAACTATAGGCTTACGACCGGATGATAATATTTACTCTCGTTTAATTGTTTCTAGGCCAGTGCAGCCCCTCGGTAAAGATATCGGGTTTTTACCAGGAACTATGGAAGAGAAAATGCTCCCATGGTTGATGCCTATTCAGGATAATCTTAAGTTTTTGATGGGAGATAGAACATCGCTCGAAATGTATATGGATAAAGGCAAAATTGAACTTGAAGCTTTGACTTACATACGTGGACGCTCTATAGCAAATGCATTTATTGTTATTGATGAGGCACAAAACCTCACTAAACATGAGATTAAAACAATTATCACACGTATTGGTGAAGGCACAAAGATAATTTTGACTGGTGACATTGAGCAAATTGATAATGTTTATGTAAATGAAACTTCAAATGGCTTAGCACATGCTGTTGAGAGTTTTAAACAGTATCCAATCGCAGGACATGTAACGTTTAGAAAAGGCGAAAGATCTGAACTTGCAACTCTAGCGTCAAAAGTTTTGTAATATTAATTTGACATCATGACTACTTGATGTTATTATTTATGTAGAAGGAATAATATTATGTCTGATAATGAAAAGCAAACAACTGCAATAACTGAAGAACAAGCACACCAAAACCCTGTACTGGCGATGCCGGTTGAGAAAGATTCTGAATTAAAAGAATATTTGGTTCAGTATGTGGGAACTAAGTTTGATAAAGAAGAAGTAACTGTTAATATGATTGCCGAAATCATGGCCACGGAGTTTCCGGAGTTTGTGTATGCGATGGCAGAAGAAAATTTTCTTAGAGGATATGAATTGGGATTAGAAGATGCTACAAACTTACATACAAAACAAACAGAAACAACTACTTGAGAACCAAACTAATTTTTATACTGCCTCCGGTATTAATGTATTTTTTAAAGAGCCAGTTGAAAATATCGATGTCCCATCTGTCATCGCAAAAGTAGAAGAAGTTATCCCAGAACATTTAAGATCAGAGATAGAAATGATTATTTTTGGTTGGTTTGATGAGTTTGAGCAGCGCTCAATAAATGCATTTTATCAAGATGGAGCGATTTATGTTTCCAATCTTCAAGATAATGCTGAGGATTTATTGGATGATTTAATCCATGAAATATCGCATTCGGTAGAATCAAAATATGGGTATGAGATATATTCAGACGAAAAGATTAAAGATGAATTTTTAAGGAAGCGTCAACATTTACACGATATGGTGTGGAAAATGGGTTATAAAATACCTTCATCTTTGTTTAGGGATGTTGAATATAGTGAAGATTTCGATAAACTCTTGTATCAGAAAATAGGATATGACAATCTTGTGCAACCTATGACAGGTCTATTTATTAATCCTTACGCTGCAACATCTCTCAGAGAATATTTTGCAACTTTATTTACTGATTTTTATATAAATTCTAATCATAAATTTATTAGAAATGTAAGCCCACAAGTTTACGAGAAGATTTTAATGCTACAAAATCCAGAAAAACTTGACAGCGAATATTAAACGGGCTATAATACTAATATCATGGCACACATTTCATTTTCAGAACTAAAAGACTGGGTTCACTGCCCGTACTATCACAAGCTTACACGCGTTGATGGGATTGATGGATTCACCGGTAATGAATATACCGCATTTGGATCTGCGATTCATTCTGTATGTGAGAAAAAACTCTTGCAAGAAGAAATTACTGATGATTTTTTTGTACAAGAACTTAAAAAGAATATCTCTGAGCTTGATGGTGATGTTGATAACAAACTTGTTCATCAAATGATGAAACAGGGAAACAATATTATTCCTGAGATTGAAGATGCTTTGAATGAATATTTTGAAGAATATGAAGTTTTGGCTGTTGAAATGCCACTCATGGAAAATATTGAAGGACATGATGATTATAAATTCAAAGGATTTATTGATGCTATTGTAACAACACCGGATGGAAAAGTTCATATTTTTGATTGGAAGACATGTTCGTGGGGTTGGGATGCTAAAAAACGTTCCGAACCAATGGTCACGTATCAGCTAACATTGTATAAAAAGTTTTTCTGCCAAAAAATGAATGTCGATCCAAAAGATGTAGAAACTCATTTTGCACTACTTAAGAGGACTGCTAAAAAAGATAATGTTGAGTTCTTTAGAGTTACTAGCGGTCCAAGAAAAACTGAAAACGCATTTAAATTATTAAATAAAGCGATATACAATATTAAAAACAAAAGGTACATTAAAAACAAACTTTCATGCACAAGTGGTTATGGATGTAAGTTTTTTAATACCGAACATTGTCAAAAATAAAATATGAGGTTTAAATGACAAAAAAGAAAATTTTGATCCTTTCGGATCACCCGTTATCTCCTTCTGGTGTTGGCACTCAAACAAAGTATATGATTGATGCTTTGTTAAAAACAGGTAGGTATAGATTTATATGTTTAGGCGGCGCTGTTAAGCATCAAAGTTATGAGCCCCTAAGAGTTGAACCGTGGGGTGATGATTTTACAATATATCCTATTGATGGTTACGGTAATCATGAAATGATTCGTTCGGTTATGTCTAGAGAAAAGCCGGACGTTTTGTGGTTTATGACAGACCCTAGGTTCTATGAATGGTTGTGGGAAATTGATAACGAAGTTAGAGCAAAAGTGCCAATGGTTTATTATCATGTTTGGGATAACTTCCCTGCACCACATTTTAATGGGCGCTATTACCGTTCTACAGATGAGATTGTTTGTATCTCTAAAGTAACTTATGAGTGCGTAAAACAAGTAGTTCCTGATAATATAGAATCGGTTAGATATCTTCCGCATGCGGTCAATGATTCAGTATTCAGGCCTTTGAATAATAGCGCCGAAGAAAGAGAAATGGTAGCAAAAGTACGAAGCGATATAATCAATGTATCAGAAAACTATAATAACCCAGAAAAGAAGATCTTTTTCTGGAACAGCAGAAACGCACGCAGAAAGCAAAGTGGTACGCTAATTTGGTGGTTTAAAGAGTGGCTTGATAAGGTCGGCCACGATAAAGCGTGCCTTTTAATGCATACAGATGCGAGGGATCCTCACGGTCAAGATCTGCCGCATATTATTGAACACTTAGGAATCACAGATGGGCAAGTATTGATATCTAGCAATAAAGTCCAACCAACAGAACTTGCTGCGATGTATAATGCTGCTGATTATACAATTGGTATTAGCGATGCTGAGGGATTTGGTTTGTCAACTTTGGAATCCCTCTCGTCTGGTACACCTATTATTGTTAATATGACAGGAGGCCTCCAAGAACAAGTAACTGATGGAAAAAATTGGTTTGGATGGGGGATAAAGCCATCTTCAAAAGCAGTGATTGGCTCATTAACAGTACCGTATATTTATGAAGATAGAATCTCACAAGAAGATTTTAGTAAAACATTAGACAAGGCTTTAAACTTGAATAAAACAAAATATAAAAAGTTGAGTAAACTTGGCGTTGAGCACGTTAAAGCAAACTATAACTTTAACAATTACGAAAAACGATGGATTGAAACAATGGATCAAATAATTGAAAAACACGGCTCATGGGAAAACAGAAAACTTTATAAACCATGGCATCTTTTGGAGGTAGCATAATGCAAGATAGAAAGAAAATATTGCTATCTGCTCCTTTATTGACGCGTTCTGGTTATGGAGAGCAAAGTAGGTTTGCACTACGAGCATTGCGAAGTAGAGAAGATCTGTTCGATATTTATATTAGACCATTAGAGTGGGGCAAAACATCTTGGATTACTCTTGATGATGATGAACGTCAATGGATTGATCATAGAATAGAAAGAACTATTCATCATGCTAACAATGGCGGTACTTTTGACATGAGCCTACAAGTTACTATTCCAAACGAATGGCAAGCTCTGGCACCAGTTAATATTGGATATACAGCCGGTATTGAAACCACTAAAGTTTCGCATGAATGGATCCAGGCTGGTAATGCAATGGATCAAATTATTGTTGTATCTAATCATTCTAAAGATGTTTACGAACATACAACATATGAAGCTGGCAATGAACAAACTGGAGAAAGATTTCTTCTTAAATTAGAAACTGATGTTAAAGCAGTAAATTATCCAGTGAAAGTTTACGAAAATCTTGAGCCTCTAGAATTACAACTCGATTATGACTTTAATTTCGTTTGCATTGCACAAATGGGTCCTCGTAAAAATCTAGAAAATACTATTAAATGGTTTTTACAAGAGTTTAAGAATGATGAGGTTGGACTTATAGTTAAAACAAACTTAGCTAAAAACTGCCAAATGGATAGAGAACTATCTCATGGAAGAGTAATGCAGATTGTAAATGCAACTAAAGAAGAAATTGGACAACTTAAGTGTAAGATTTATCTATTGCATGGTGATATGACTGACGAAGAAATGCATGCTATTTATTTAAATAAAAAAGTTAAAGCATCTTTGTTGTTTACTCATGGTGAGGGCTTCGGTTTGCCGTTGTTTGAAGCTGCCTACATGGGTGTCCCTGTTATTGCAACAGCTTGGTCAGGTCAATTAGACTTTTTATGTGATGAAAATGGTAGAGCAAATTTTTATGAGGTTGCGTATGATATTCAACAAATTCCACAAGAAGTAGTTTGGAAATCTGTTATTGTTGAAGAATCAATGTGGGCGTACCCAAGAGAAAGTTCAGCAAAAGAACAAATGCGTGCTTGCTACAATGATATTTCATCAGATGAAAACAATAATTCAAATATATGTGAATATGCCAACCAACTGAAAGAAAGGTTTAATGAACAAAAAATGTACGGCGAGTTCGTTGCAGCGATACAGCCGCATATTGTTCAAAGTGTCGGCTCGTCTATGGAAGCAGTGGAAATAGATTAAAAGGTGTTCAATGAGTAGGTCAGAAAAATATAAACTTGTGTATGTTTCGGATTTTTTATTCCCAGAACGTTCTGGGGGTGCAGAAATGAATGATTATTGTCTGTTACAGTCACTTAAGTATACCTTGAACGAACTAGAGGAAGGCGAAGGAAATATAAAAGTCATAAAATTTGAATCACAAGATCTCGTACCTAGACATGTACAGGCGTACATCAAAAGGGGCTATAAATTTTTGATAAGTAATTTTATGAATTTACAACAGCCAACAATGATGGAGCTGATAAATAATCCAAATAGCTATTGTATTATTGAGCATGATCACAAATATCTTAATACAAGGGATCCATCAAAATTTCCTAATTTTCAAGCTCCTGAGAAAAACATTGTTAATAAGCCTTTCTATATGAATGCTAAAATTATATTTGCTCAATCTAAGAAACATAAAGAGATTATTGAAAAGAACCTTAAGATATCAAATGTTGTGAATCTTGGTATGTCACTTTGGGCCCCAGATCAGATTGATGTGCTAAGAAAGCTCGCTAATATTAGGGAAAAAAACGCGGATTTGTTATCTCAAAAAGCATGTATTCCGATAAATCATAACCCAACTAAAAATATGAAAGGAACTGAACATTATTGTATACAAAATAATATAGAATATGACCTTATTGGTAGCCAAGATGGTGTAACTAAGTGGGATGAACTTATGGGAGAGTTTGCCAAATATGAAAAATTTGTTTATATGCCGATTGTTTTTGAAACATTCAACAGACAACTCCTAGAGGCAAGAATGATGGGAATGAAAGTTATTACTAAAAACTTAAACGGATGCATGTCAGAAGATTGGTTTGCTAAGCTTAAGGGCAAAGAATTAATAGATTTTGTTGAACAAAAAATGTCAGTAGTTTGTCAAACAGTATTCAGTGGGCTTTTTCTGCATCTTGAAAAAACCGAAACAACCCGAAAAAAAGAAGATATAACAGTAATATTAAATGCATACAGACGCCCACATAACATTAAAATGCAAGTGGAAGCCTTAAGAAATCAAACGGTACCCCCAAAAGAGATATGGTTATGGGTTAATGCGCATGAAGACAATTTAGGTTTTGATTTTTCTAATCTTGGACTCGATAAAATATTTCATAACGACTACAACTGGAAGTTTTATGGTAGATTTGCTGCAGCCCTTCTTGCCGATACAGAGTATATAGCAATATACGATGACGATACAGTTCCTGGCCGCGATTGGCATAAAAACTGCCTTGATACTATGAGTAAAACAGAAGGAATTTTAGGTTCTGCCGGCATTATATTGAAAAGCGATAAATATGTAAATCATGATCGTTGTGGTTGGCCAACACAGAACGCTGAAACGACTGAAGTTGATTTGGTCGGTCATGCTTGGTTCTTCAAACGTGAATGGCTCCGGTATCTTTGGCAAGAAAAACCAACTACATGGGATAATGGAGAAGACATTCAGTTTGCTTTCATGGCTAAAATTCACGGCGGGATTCCAACATATTGCCCCCCACATCCACCAGATAACAAGAGAATGTGGGGCTCTATACTAGGAAATGAGCTTGGTATAGATGACAAAGCTACATCAACAAACTCAGCAGTTTCTCATCAACAGTTTTTTTCTGAAAGAGATGAGTGTGTTGTCGCTGGTTTAAATAGTGGATGGCAAACAGTGAATAAGGTTAAAACATGATACTAATAAGTTTTGGTACACGACCTGAATATATTAAAATCAAGCCCTTAATAGATTCATTCAAAGAAAGAATTCCTTATAGATTACTTTTTACAGGTCAGCATGTAGACTTGTTATCTAACATTGATGAAGATGTTCATAAATTAACTATTGAAGATGGATCTAATAGACTTGATTCTATTGTAAGCTCTGTAATGAATAATGATTCAATATTTGAAGGGATCGATGCTGTGCTCGTGCAAGGTGATACTACATCTGTTTTTGCTGTTGCTTTAGCGGCATTTCATAGACAAATAAAGATTATTCACCTTGAAGCAGGCTTGAGAACATACAATAAAAATCACCCATATCCCGAAGAGTTTAATCGTCGAGCTGTTTCCGTGATGGCTGACATACACTTATCACCTACAGAACTGTGCACTGCCAACCTGAATAAAGAAAAAGTTGACGGAAAGGTATTTACTGTTGGAAACACAGTGTTGGATAATTTAACCGATATTCACCCGATGTATACGAATAAGATTGTCATCACTATGCACAGAAGAGAGAATCATCATATTATACCTGATTGGTTTACTGCGTTCGACAAACTAGCTGAAGATAATCCTCAATATGAGTTTATTATTCCACTGCATCCAAATCCAAATGTTCAAAAGCACAAAAACTTGCTCAAGCATGTGAAGGTTGTCGATCCAATGCAATATGATCAGTTTATCAGACTTTTGGCAGAAGCTCGGTTGGTGATTACCGACAGTGGCGGTCTGCAAGAAGAGTCATCTTTCTTTAACAAAAAATGTATTGTTTGTAGAGAAACAACGGAAAGAGTAGAAGGCATGGGTACATTTGCATTTATGTCATCTCCAGATAAGATTGAAAACGATTTTTACGCGATGATTGATGATTATATACCAAATGATGAATGCCCATATGGCGACGGCAAAAGTGCTGAAAGAATAACAAATATATTATTGGAAGAATTATGAAAAACTTTATTTCAGCGTTTGATACGCTATTAGATAAACTAAAGAAAAGAGAAAATTTTGCATTTACTAGATTTTCAGATGGAGAACTTTTTATTATGCAAAATAAAAAACTTGTCCTGGCTGAATCTTCATATGTTACAGGAGATATAGAGGGATTTAATAGGTACACTATCGAAGAACAAAAAGAGTTTATCCCGAACAGAGACGAAAAGTACAGGCAAAAGTTAGTTGAATGTTATCTACACAACCAAGATAATTTTTTTAAAGGTATTTGCACCGGAACAGATCCTCATGTTGGTGACGAAAATTTTAAATGGATGATAGATTTTCATGGTGGAGATCATCCAAATCTTACTTTTTCAAATTTATTGATTAATGCAAATTATAAAAGATTTATGGAAGAGATGGTTCCTGTAATCGCTGATTTAGCCGATGAACATGATAACATACTTTATGTTGTTAATGAGAACGCAAATACGAATCGTCTACCATTTAATATAAAGAAAAATTTTCTGATTGGTTCAAACTGTATGATTGACAGTTATCATGTCATAGAAGAAGTAAAAGATTACATAAAAGAAAATAATATAGAAAATCATATAGTATTATGCTCTGCGGCCTCTCTTAGTAATTTCATAACTTATGAAAACTTTAAAGAGAATAGCAACAATACTTATCTCGATATCGGTAGTTGTTTAAACCCATTCATGGGATTACAAGGCTGGACGTATACTAGAGGTTACCTAACTAGTTACTGGTTAAATCGCGAAAGTCCGTTCGCAACTCAGGTGGATGTATGGCAGAATATAGATTAGACAATAACGGACCAAAATATTGGGAGTTCATTCGTGAACTAAGAAACATGAAAGGCGTAAAAGAGGGCTTTATTCAACAAGAAGAAATAGATCAAATTTCTCATGCCACCTATATGCTAAAATATAACAATAATTTTTGGATTTGTCTTGACAATGACAAGCCAATAGGGTATGTTGGTGTTATAGAGGATGATATACGTGTAGCAACTCATCCTGATTATCAAGGCAAAGGTGTGGGTAGTTTTATGATTAATGAAGTAATGAAAATTTGTCCATCCGCTGTTGCCAAAGTAAAGCTAAAGAATGAAGCTAGTATCAAGTTATTTGAAAGATGCGGGTTCAAAAAGAAATATTATATTTTGGAGAGAGAAAATGAGGCATAACCCATACAAGATTGTAAAGATGTTTGAAGAAACAGTAGCAGATTACTGTGGTTCAAAGTATGCAGTATCGACCGACAACTGCACTGATGCCATTCTACTGTGCTGCGAGTATCTTGGAGTAAAAGATGTTACAATCCCCGCGAGAACGTATTTATCAGTACCGCAATCTATTATGCATGCAGGTGGTAACGTAAAATTTAGAGATTATCGATGGAAAGGGGTATATCAACTTGAACCATATCCGATCTATGATGCAGCAAAAAGATTTACGAGTGGAATGTACATAGAGGATTCTTTTATGTGTCTTTCTTTTCACATTAAGAAACATTTGAAAATTGGTAAAGGTGGTATGATACTCACTAACGATGCTGATGCAGCTGCATGGTTTAGAAAAGGCAGATATGAAGGCCGAGGTGAGGTCATGTATCATGAAGATAACATCCAAATAAATGGGTGGAATGCATATATGACACCAGAGCAGGCTGCCAGGGGTTTAATGCTTATGCAGAACTACCCAGAGCATGTGGAAGACTTGCCAGAAGAACCGTTTTACAGAGATCTTAGAGAATTTGATTTATTTAAAGATATTGAGGTGGTCGAATGAAAATAGCACTATGTCTTCATGGGTATTTTGCAAATGCTGGAGGCACTGAAGCGTCAGAGTTGGCCAAGAAGTATATACAAAGAAAAATATTAGATGGGAATGATGTGGATATTTTTGTTCATAGTTGGGATCTAATCAATCAAGAAAAGATACTCTCTCTCTATAATGTTACAGATTCATGCTTTGAAGAACAAAAAGACTTTTCAGAAGAACTCACCAAGTTTAATGCGGAGTGGTTTGAAGAGGGCTTCGATAGAGATGCTACAATGTATAAAACAAATACAATTTTTCGTGGCTTAAGTTATCTTTACTCACGTATGAAAACGATTGAACTAAAAAAAGAATATGAAAATAAAAATGGATTTGAATATGATTGTGTTGTACTAGCAAGATTTGATTTGTCACGCCGCGGCCTCGAACATCCACAAGTTTACTATGTTACAAAAATGAATTTTGACCCTTCACTCGACATGCAGTACTTGTACAGTGCACATTGGAATCAAATGAATCACGGATATGCTGATCACTGGTTTTATTCAAATTCTAAAAATATGGATATTGTTGGGTCGCTGTACAACGAAGTTTTCAAATATTATCAAGAAGACAGTGAATATGTTAAAGCTGTAACAACAGGCTGGCCCGAGAGTAATCAAGTTGATGAATTTTCTAATGAATGTATGAGAAAAAAACAATATAGAAGTTCACAACTTAAGACGTTTGATAAATGGGGATGCATCGACAATCACAAACTCTATAAGTGGCATTTTATTGTTACTGGTTTACACGACTTATCCAGATATATCGATATAACTACCGATACTAAAACACCGAGAATTACTAAGAATGTATAAAAATATAGCCATTATTATGTACAGCCACAGTAGCTATTCTGATGCTTGGCAAATGTTTATGGGACAAATAGATAAATATTTTCCAAAAGAAACAAAACGATACGTATTTGTCGATGATGACAAAGGCATTGTAGGTAAAAACTGGACCACTGTGTTATACAAAGATTCAGATTCTTACAATGAAAGATTTTCACATTGTTTAGAAAGTGTTACAGAGGAATATTGTATCTTAAACCATGAGGACATGCCACTGTATTCAAAGCCTAATTTTACAGAGCTTGAACGTTGTTTAACAACCTTACAAGAGCAACAAGGGCTAGACTATATTAAGTTAATTAAAGGTGGAGAACTTAGAGATATTTCGTATAATAATATTCCCAATATTTTTCAGATTCCACATGATTCAAATTGTATATTTGCTGTACAACCAACGCTTTGGAAAACAGATAGATTACGATTGGTTTACAATAAAACTAAAGTAAACCATATTAGAGAGTTTGAGCCACTTAGTCAACAAGTATGTCGGGACAATTCTATTCATGGGGCATATTATTTTAACTCGGAGCCACTGAGAGGTTTATTTCATCATGATTCATCAATATATCCTTATGTTGCTACTGCTATTGTAAAAGGTCGTTGGAATCTTGCTGAATATTATTTTGAAATAACAGATTTAGCAAAGCAATACGATGTTGATTTAAAAGAAAGAGGGACATTATGATTAAACTAGTAATTTTAGATGTTGATGGGGTGATGACCGATGGTCGTAAATATTATGATCAGACCGGGATGCCTGTCATGAAAACTTATTGTGATAAAGATTTCACAGCAATTAAAAGACTAAAAGGTGCTGGTGTTAAAGTTTGCATTTTATCTGGGGATGATTTTGTCAATATGGCAATGGCTAAGAATCGAAATATTGATTTTTATTCAGCCAGAGGAAAAGATAAGGCAGATTTCATTCTTGGATTTACTGAAACCTATGACGCAACACCCGCTGAAATGGCATACATCGGAGACGATTTGTTTGATAAGAGTGTAATGGAGGCGGTTGGATATGCGTTTTGCCCTGCAGATTCATGTGCTGATATAAGAGCTGTTTGTGGAACAGATAATACACTAAAAAATAATGGTGGATGTAATGTGATAGCGGAAATGGTTGATGTTATGTTACAGCGAAAGATGATCCCTGATGCGACTATGGAGCAGATTGAAGCTTTAGACAAAAAGGAAAAATTTTAGTGAACCCAATAGATGAGTATAAATTAATGTTTGTACACATCCCTAAAACAGGTGGGATGAATATACTGACAACATTAAAAAATATTGATCGAGTTTTAAGTTATGACAAGGGAGAGAATATACCAAATTCTTTTCTGGTTGAAAAACTGCGCGGCCAAATTGGTAGAGGACCCAATAAAAGCATTTGGAAATCTTCAAAAGAACACAACCACGATGTATCAACTCGTAAGATGGTTGAAGAAAAACAGCAGGAAGGTTGGTATTTTTTTTCATGTGTTAGAAATCCTTTTTCTCGGATGGTATCTGCTTTTTATTGGGATGCACATTACGCTCGTCCAACTAGAAAAAACAGATCCTGGGAAGAGTTTGTTGCTAATGAAAGCTACAATGTTCAACTTTATCAACCATGTGCTCATTGGTTAGCTGATGGCGAAGGAATATTTGTTGACAAAATAGTGAAGTTGGAAAATCTTAGAGAAGATATGTTAGAGGTACATAAATTAAAAAATATACCTCTGAAACCGGACTATTACAAAAGAAAAATAAACTCAAACCCTATTTTTGACAAAACACTATCTGGTGAAGTTCCAAATTTAGGTCCTAATTTTAATGGTAAAAAAAATCTTTGGACACCTAATCCTGAAGATATTAAGGCCCTATCCTTAGATTACAAGTACTTTTATGATAAATGGCCCTCTACAATAGATTCAGTCTTGTCGTTTTATAAAAGAGACTTTGAACTTTTTGAATATTCAACTGATTTTAGAGATTGAAATGATGTATGATGTAAGTTTATATGGAAACTTAATATTAGATACGACTTATTGTGTAAATGACTATTCACACGGAGAATCTAATACTTGCTTGGATAAAAAAATATCTCCAGGGGGTATTGCAAATGTTGCCGCGGCCATTTCTCGAATAGAACCAACTCTAAATATTAATATAGAATCTAAAATTGGCGGAGACATTTCAGGCCGGTATGCAAAAAAATGGTTTGCTAATTTAAAAAAGCTAGGTTATAATGTTAATGCAAATATGATCGAGACTTCAAAACCAACTTCTGAGGCTATAATTATATCTGATTTATTAAATATGAATCGAAGTAGTATTGTGAACTGGGGCGCGTGTCAAGAAATCAACAAACTGAATGACTATAGTTCAAGATGGTGTCACATTTTGTATGTTGATAAATTGCCCAACTTAGATTTGAATAGCTTAAAGTATCTGTCAGAAAATAGTATAATATCTATAGATCTTTGCTCTTCTAATCATAATGATAAGACAAGAGAAAAAATATTGTCCATGTTACCATATGTGGACTATGTCTTCGCGTCTTCCGAAGAAGGTCGGTGTTTAATCGGTAAAGAAAAGGATTACGATATTGCATTAGCGATTGCTAAGAATGCCCGCGGCTGGGCAGTTATACACTCCCCAGACGGCAGCTTTATATCAAATGGGCAACACAAGAACACAAAAGGCTATAAAGTAGAAAATAAAATACAAAAACCAGTAAATGTTCTTGGTGCCGGCGATAACTTTGCTGCAGCCTTCATATCTAAAAAAATACAAGATAAAAACACAGTAGAAGAAAGTGTCCGGTTCGCACACGAACAAGCAACCAAATATATTTTAAACAACAGTAAGGGATAAAAATGTCAAAAAAGTATAATCTATTATTACCAATCGCAGGCCGAGCACAAAGATTTCTTGATGCTGGTTACACGATGCCTAAACCACTCATCATGTCGAAGAACAAACACATTATCGACTGGTCAATGAGTTCAATTAATACCGAAGATTGCAATATGATCTTTGCTGTCAGATGGGAACATATTAACAACTTCTCGATTGATGACATCCTCAAAGAAAAGTTTGGAGATGATATCAAGATTGTGGTTATTGATAGGGTCACAGATGGCTCAGTATCAACTTGTTTATTAGCGAAAGAACACATCAACAATGACTTACCGTTGATTATTTACACTCCAGACGTATACTTTGAAGATCAATTTGATCCAAAAGACATTCCTGCTGATTTAGATGGCTATCTGGTTACATTTAAAGCAAACAGTCCTGCGCATAGTTACATTGAATTAGATGAGAATAATATGGCTATCCGCACTGCGGAGAAAGAGGTTATCAGCACCAATGCAGCCGTAGGTGTGTACTGCTATAAAACAGGCAAGATGTTTGTAGAATATGCAGAAGAGATGATTGAAAAGAATATTCG
>CEPT01013703.1_pt1 | contig 19181 bp, 13 predicted proteins | sample 356221 | NCBI WGS metagenome assembly CEPT01 (sample SAMEA2620081, study PRJEB7988) | marine metagenome | isolation source: saline water (ENVO:00002010), including | reverse complement strand
GGTACTATTGTTGCTTGGGCTGGTTCTTCTGCTTCTATTCCTTCAGACTATCAACTTTGTGATGGTGGAGCAGCATCAACAACGGAACTTCAAGCAATTACTGGTGCTAATGTTCCTGACTTAAGAGATAGATTTATTATTGGTGCTGGAAATAGTTATGCTGTTGATGCTACCGGTGGTAGTGCTGATGCTATACTTGTATCTCACTCTCACACTATCAATAATCACACTCACAGTTTCAGTGGTAGTGGTAGTGATACAGTTAGTATCTCAATTAGTGGAACTACAGGTAATCAGAGTAATAATCATACTCACGACTTTGGTGCGAATACCTTTCAGGGGCAGGCTGGATCTAGTTTCGATGCAATGGATAACCCCCAGCCAAATGGTGGGGGTAATAAACAAGGATCTACGAGTGGTATAAGTCAAGATCACACTCACAGTTTCAGTGGTAGTGGTAGTGATACAGTTAGTATCTCAATTAGTGGAGATACGGGTACTCCATCTGATACAGGAACAGACACACAAGGTTCATCTGGAACTGGTGCAAATCTACCACCTTACTATGCGCTTTGTTATATTGTAAAGCACACTGCAACTAGTGGTTCATCTACATTCACCGGTTTAAGTGATACTCCAGGATCTATGGGTACTGCTGGTCAGTATCTCGCAGTTAATTCTGGTGGTACTGCACTTGAATTTGTTGCTGCACCTTCTGGTGGTGGTGCATCTGATTTCACCGGTTTAACTGATACTCCAGGATCTATGGGTACTGCTGGTCAGTATCTTGCAGTCAACTCTGGTGGTACTGCACTTGAATTTGTTGCTGCACCTTCTGGTGGTAGTTCAACATTCTTAGCTCTCACTGATACCCCAAGTACTTTTACTGCTAGTAAGTATCTTGCAATTAACTCTGCTGGGGATGCAATTGAGTTTGTTGATGCTCCTTCTGGTGGGGGTGGTGGTGGAACTTCTCTTACTGTTCAGACAAGAAATGGTTCGTCTGGTGCAGAAGGTAATGAAGCTACTGGAATATCAAAGATCACATTCAATAGTGCTTCTGGTTTCTCCGTAAGTTCACCAAATACGGGTGAAGCATTTATTAGTTTGGGATCTGCTTTCGCACCATGGTCTGTTGATGGTCAAACAACACTGACACCAGAAGGTGAAGAAGAAGTTGAATTTATTGCTGGTAGTGGTATTACTATTACTACAGATAATACATCAACACCAAAGTCTATAACCTTTACTGCCTCTGGTGGAGGAGGTGGAGGTGGTGGTGGTGCTACTACTTTAGCTGATCTTACTGATACAAATATTTCATCACCTGCTACTGGTGCCGTCTTAAAGTGGAATGGAACTACATGGTTTGCTGGTACTGATAATACCGGTAGTGGTGGTGGTGGAGGTGGTGGAGGTGGCAGTGGTGACGGATCTTCACCCCTTGGTGCTAATAGTCGTTTAGATGAAAATCTTCAAAATACTTATGGTGGTGGTCTATTAACTCTTACTAACACCACTAAAATTAATGATGCTATTGACCAAATAAACTTGATTTTGGTCAAGTTGGCACCACCAACACCAGATCCACTTTCTGTTAGATCACTGTCTATTAAAAATACTTATACAGCTATAAAATCTGGTACTAACGAAGTTCTTTCTAATCAAGTTGTTAACACTGGAAGACCTCAAAGTAATGATGTTTCAAATTTCTATGATGGTGCTAATGGAACCCTGACATTTGATATTGATGGTACACCAGATGGTTCAATTGCATTGTCTGTAAATGAAGATGGTAATACTAATGTAGGATCTGATGGTGGTCTAACAATTACTAATGATTCTGACCCATATGCAAATGCAACAACGGGTTCAAATTTCTGGGAACAACTAACAGCAAGAGTACAAGCATCTAGCGATCTTGCTGCTGGTAGCACTTATACTTATAATCTTGTTCATAGTATTACTGGTAGCGTATCTGCTAGCTTCTTTGTTGATGCACCAAATACAGGTGGTGCTCTTACTGTTACTGGTGAGAGTGTTGATACTTCTGCTGCAGCAACGGGATATGTTAGTGGAGTACCCACATATAGTGCAAACACAACTATTGCTGTTAGTTGTACCGTTAATGGTGCTGTTACTAAAGCATATAATCAAAACAAGATTTGTACAATGACTAGTAATGTGACTACTACTAGTTCTGGTAATGTAGCACCAGTCACAGACCCTGGTTATAATGAAGGTGATGCAATAACAATTTCTGGACATCAAATCACTATTCAGAGTAATAAGTTTAGTGATGGTGATTTTACAGTTTCTTTAAAAGGTATTAACTCAAAAGGTGACTCAGGAACTGCTACATCTCTTACTGTTCCTGGTAGAGTCGATACTAAATCAATTGAAACTTCTAGAATAACTTCTGGGTCTGGTCAATATCCAGCTAGTGGTTATGGTGATCCTTATGATTCAACTCAATCTTTACTTAATAATGAAGAGCTTCAAATGAAAAATGGAAAGTTTGAATATCCTTCAGTAGATTATAGCACTAATCAATTAGCTGGTCCAAATTACTCAACTGCATCTGGAACGAGATACGTTACATTCCTTGCTGGGAATGCAAACAATGCATTGGATGGTGTTGTTAATATTAATGCTACTGGATTGACTGCAAATGCTCTAAATGAGACCGTAACAGATGGTATAGATATGTACCTGAAAGTCGAGGGGGCTAACACTGGATGGTTTAATATTAATCAGGGTCCTAACTATTCTGCTGGTAACCTGACTGCTGATGGAGATAGAGCTCTACTTTATAGTGGTTCAAATGCAAGTACAAAAGCTTGTGCTTGGGGAAGTGTTCCATTAACTGGACCAGTATATGTCAGATTAGGTTTACCAGCGGGGTCTAATATTAAGATTACAGGTGCAACTTTTACTTAATTATGAATTATAAATATCTAAAAAGTACCTATTATATTTTGAGAATTATTAGTACCAGGGGAGTCTAAGTATGCCATCAACTGACAATAAAGCAGACATGCTTTTCAAAATTGCTTTGGGATTCGCTGATACTGGTAATGCCCCAGGCAAAACAAACTCTAAAGAGTTCTATGCTGAGGGTATTCCATCTAGACCTACTGTATATTCTAGTTCTGTTTGGTCTGAAGTTGATAAAATTCCAGTAGATGCTCCAGGAATGACTGATGGTGAAATCTCTGGTGTTCTTCAATATTATGAAGACCGAACAATGAGTAGTTTGGCTACATCAGCCAAAGGTTTTTATCTTGCAGACTTGAGAAATTCTGTTCCTTTTAACTTTGGTAATCCTACAAGTGGACCTAATGGTACTGGTTATGGTTATACGATTAAAAATTCTGCAGGAACGCAGGTACAGTTTGGACAAGGTGACTGGGTTCTAGATACATCGGCTGGTATTTTACAATTTTATGGTGATCTACCAAATGGTGTGACTAGAGAAGATCCACCAACAATTTCTTTTTACAAATACATTGGTAAAACTGGTGGTGGTGGAGGTGCTAGTATTACAATTTCAAATAATGCACCTGCAGATGCTGATGCAGGATCAATGTGGTGGAATAGTGATACTGGTGATTTGCTCTTGAGATATCAAGACACTGATTCTACTCAGTGGGTTTCTGCAATTGGTGGTGCTGGTGGATTTTTTGAATTAAATTCGGCAACTAATACTATTAGTACACCATATAATCTTACTGCTCCATCTAAAAACTTTAGAATACCTCATCCATTACCATCATTATCGGATGATTATATTTTAATGCATACCTCTGTTGAGGCACCAGAGGCTACTTTGTTATATAGAGGTAGGGTTCAGTTGACTAATGGTAGAGCAACTGTTAATATAGATGAGCATTCGAGAATGACAGAAGGGACATTTGTGGCATTGTCTCATAATCCAAACTGTCATATCAGTAATAATGTTGATTGGACACCTGTCAGAGGTAGAGTTGAAGGAAATATTCTTACTATTGAGGCAAAAGAATCTGATTGTAATGTAGAAGTTGAGTGGTTAGTTACATGTGCAAGAAGAGATCTAGAAATATATAAATTACCAACTATGGATGTAGATGGTGTGTATCATCCAGAAGTTTTGAAAGCTACTCTAGCACGTGAACCAAAGCAACATATAGATCCAATTAAACTTGAATTTAAGGAATAATTAGAATATGCCTATAAATTTTCCTGCAGGTGTTGGTCCTGGTACAGTATATACTGACCCAATTAGTGGTAATAATTATGTTTATGAGGGTTCGGACCCTAATGCGTATTGGAGATTTTTACCTGAACTATCTACTCAAGGTGCTCAAGGTGCATCTGGTGGTATCTCTGGTGCCGATGGTGATAGAGGAACAAAGGGTGTTCAAGGTCCTGATAGTGAACAAGGACCTCAAGGTATAATAGGTCTTCAAGGCACTGATGCTCCTCCAGAATTAATTACTCAGGGAGAACAGGGTAAACAGGGTGTTCAAGGTCAACAGGGTCGTCAAGGTGGACAAGGAATACAAGGTCAAGCAGACGAGGTTGGTGATCAAGGTATTCAGGGTGAACAAGGTATCCAAGGCAATCAGGGACCTGATGGAGATACAGGAGCGGTCGGTACATTTGGTGAGCAAGGTCGTCAAGGTTTTCAAGGTCACCAAGGTGTCCAGGGTTTTCAGGGACCAAAAGGTGAAGATGGAACGTATCAAGATCTTGGTACTCAGGGAGAACAGGGTATTCAGGGTGATATTGCCCATAAAGGTCTTCAGGGTGATAGGGGAGCTGATGGATCCGCAACTGATTTAGGTCCTCAAGGTCCTCAAGGTATTCAGGCTATTCAAGGTCCACTTGGTGGACTTGGTGTTACTGGAGTATTTTACGATCAAGGAGCTCAAGGTTTTGATGGTCCTATCGGTTCAAAAGGTTATCAAGGTTACCAAGGAGACCAAGGTATTCAAGGAAGTGGTGCTCAAAGAGGTGAAACTGGTATACAGGGTGAACAAGGACCTCAAGCATTCCAAGGACCAAGAGGATCTTCAGGTTCTGCTGCTCAAGAGGGTACTAAAGGTAGACAGGGGGGACAAGGATTTCAGGGTGACCAAGGTACTCAGGGATATCTTGGTGCTACTGGATCATCTGTAGAGGATGGTGATCAAGGTACTCAGGGACGACAAGGACCCTCAGGTGTCGGTGGTATAAAAGGCGGAGACGGAGGTTTTACTACAGAAGGTGATCAAGGTCCTCAGGGTTCTCAAGGTCGTCAAGGACCTATAGGTGATCGAGGTCGTCAAGGAACCGATGGATTTGCTATTGACAAAGGCGTTCAAGGAGAACAAGGTATCCAAGGAGGTCAAGGATCACAAGGTGCTCAAGGTGGTACTGGAACTGTTGATGAAGCTGGTGATAAAGGTATTCAGGGTTTTCAAGGTAGAGAAGGACGTTATGGAACTAAGGGAATAGTAGGATTACCTGGTGGTGCTCTAGCTGGTGGTGATCAAGGTGCTCAAGGTAGCCAGGGTCATCAGGGTTTTCAGGGTGATAGAGGTCCAACTGGTTTTGCTGATTCTCAAGGTAGACAGGGAAGACAAGGTATTCAAGGTTTTGGTGGTAATAAAGGAAATTCTGGACAAAGAGGTTCTACCGGTACCTTCACTCATCAGGGACCTCAAGGTCTTCAAGGTCCTCAAGGTTTTGATGGTCCTCAAGGTTATCAGGGAGCTGATGGTTCAGCAGATGAAGATGGTGATCAAGGAGTACAGGGTCGGCAAGCTGGTCAAGGAGTTGCTGGTAATAAAGGTAATCTTGGACCACCGGGTGGTGCTGATCAATTAGGAGATACTGGTACTCAAGGTCGTCAAGGTCTTCAAGGTGCAATTCTTAGTCAGGGTGTTATAGGAAATGATGGAGTCGCAGCTAGCCAGGGCAATAGAGGTCAGCAAGGTACCCAAGGAAATGATGGTGTAAAGGGAGATAGAGGTGATAGAGGTTATCAAGGTTCTGCAACAACTCCAGGAGAACCTGGTGCTCAAGGTCGTCAAGGTATTCAAGGTCTTGATGGCAATCTAGGACCAGGAGGATATGAGTATACTTATAATGACAGTCTCAGTACCACTGAATCTCTTGTTGCGGGAGAATTTCAACTCTGCAGAAATAGTTGGTTAGGTGCAGAAGTTTACAGAACACATACACTTAGACTTCATAAAACATCTGAAGATGGGACTGATATTTCTCCCTATCTTGAAAATCTTTCTGCAGACAATAAAATGTGGTTAACATTAACGACACCAGATCATAACTCGGGTGGTCAATTTATATTTGAAATTTATGATGCCACATACAATTCTACTACTCAAGTTTGGGATATTACTTGGCCAACTCTTGGTTACAGCGCATCTAAAGTTATAGGTACTCAATCAACTTTAGACTGGCCAGATGATGGTGATACTCTTTTTGTGGGTTTCAACTTTCTTGGTCGTAGAGGTGCTACAGGTTATGCAATCTCTGGTGGTGGTCAAGGAACTGATGGTCGTCAAGGTCGTCAAGGTCGTCAAGGACCTACAGGTACTGTTGATTCACAAGGTCGTCACGGTGATCAAGGTCCTCAAGGAAATCAAGGTTATGATGGTAGGCAAGGCACTCTTGGTCTGAAAGGCAGTGCTGGTGTAGTCACAAATCAAGGTACTCAAGGATTTCAAGGATTTAATGGCACAGGAACACCAGAGTTATATACTGGAACAACTGGTCCCAATCTGAATATAACTACTGATGGTGCTATTTGGTTGAAAATACCATGATGTTTTCTTTTGTAGTTAGATAAATAAATTTAAGGATAGTAATTAAAATGCCAATAGAATTTCCAGGTGGTCCTACCGACCCAGCACTGCAAGTAGGTGATGAATATGCAATCCCTGGTGGAAGAGCGTGGCGTTGGAATGGTACTTATTGGGAAAGAAAACCAGATCCTGGTCCTCAAGGTACTCAGGGACCAGATACTGGTCCTCAAGGTTCAAAAGGTTTTCAGGGTTTTCAGGGACCTCAGGGCACTCAAGGTGACCAGGGTGTTCAAGGTCCTCAGGGAGGACAAGGAACTTCTGCTAGTGATCTTGCAGCACAAGGTCGTCGAGGAACGCAGGGTGGACAAGGTCCTCAGGGAGGACAAGGTCTTCAGGGAGAAAGTGGTGAAACTGTAGATAAAGGTGAACAAGGTACGCAGGGTGGACAAGGTCCTCAAGGTACTGCTGGTGAACAAGGTCCTCCTGGTGCAGATGGTTCAGAGGTTGGTCAAGGTTCTCAAGGTCTTCAAGGTGGACAAGGTGGTAGAGGTGAACAGGGTAGTCAAGGTTCTGATGGTACGCAAGTTGGTCAAGGTTCTCAAGGTACTCAGGGAGTTCAGGGTGAACTAGGTGAACAGGGAAGTCAGGGTTTTCAGGGAACTGATGGTGCAGAGGTTGATCAAGGTATTCAGGGTCCTCAAGGTCCTCAAGGTGTTGCTGGTGAACAAGGTCCTCAGGGAACCGATGGTGCTAATGTTGGACAGGGCACAACAGGGGAGCGAGGTCCTAAAGGTCTTCAGGGTGATAGGGGTGAGAGAGGTCGTCAGGGTATTGATGGTTATAATGTAGCTCAAGGTTATAAAGGTGCTCAGGGAAGACAAGGGGTGCAAGGTGGATTTGGTCCACAAGGACCCTCAGGTGAGGATGTTGGGCAGGGTGCTCAAGGTAATCAAGGTAGAATAGGTAGTCAGGGTCGTCAGGGATCCGATGGTCCTCAGGGTGTAAGTGGTGCTGACGTTGCTAAAGGATCTCAAGGTACACAGGGTGAACAAGGTGTCCAAGGTGGTAGAGGTCTTCAGGGTGATACTGGTGCAGATGTAGGAAAGGGCAATCAAGGTCCTACAGGATACCAAGGAACGAGAGGAGAGGTAGGTCCTCAAGGTCCTCAAGGAACTGATGGTGCAGAGGTTGATCAAGGTATTCAGGGTCCTGATGGAAATCAAGGTGGACAAGGTTATGACGGTCCACAAGGCACTAGTGGTGCTAATGTGGCAAAAGGTTTTCAGGGTGACCAAGGTACTCAAGGTCGTCAAGGTATTCAGGGTGAACAAGGTTTTCAGGGAACCACTGGTGCTGACGTTGATAAAGGTGCCCAAGGAAATGATGGTTATCAGGGTGCTAGAGGAGAGAAAGGTCCACAGGGTTTAACTGGTGAATATGCATCTCAAGGTATGCAAGGTCCAGATGGTTCTCGTGGACCAAAAGGTAATCTAGGTGATCAAGGACCTCAGGGTGTTGATGGCAGTGATGTTGGACAAGGTACTAGAGGTCCTACTGGTGGTAGAGGTCCTAATGGTGACAGAGGAACCGTAGGACCAACTGGTCAAACGGTTGCCAAAGGTGATCAAGGTCCTCAGGGTGTACAAGGTATACAAGGAATCCAGGGTTCGCAAGGTGACCAAGGCACTAGTGGTGCAAATATTGCAAAAGGTGAGCAGGGTAGTCAAGGTAGACAAGGACGTCAAGGACCTAGAGGTGCTCAAGGTTTCCAGGGCATAAGTGGTGCTAACACTGATAGGGGAGCGCAAGGATTTCCAGGACCGAGAGGTCCTGATGGTACTGAAGGTGATCAAGGTCCTCAGGGAATCTCTGGAGCCATTATTGACCAAGGTGCTGATGGTGCTCAGGGTGCTCAAGGAATTACTGGTACAAAAGGTGAGACTGGTAATATAGGTCTTCGTATGGAGTTTGATGGAGATGTAACTTCAACACCTAGTTATGGGCAAACTGAACTTAATTTTCAGCTTGCCGCTAACGGTACTGGTAGTCTTGCTGATGTTCAATACGTTTGGGTCCCTTCATATGTTCAGGGTAAACTTATGAGTGCATTTTTCAGTATTCTTCATACCTATGGAGGTAGTAGTGACCGTGGTTTATTAAATTTCTTGAGCCTCGATCACACTAATTTGGTTCAATTTACTCTTACAGGTAATAATTACCAGTCCCAGTCAGGAAAATATAGATTGAGTGTTACTTCAAATTATAGCTCTTCTGATTTTAATCCGTTTAGTGCTGGTCAAGATGTTTATTTCTTTTTCACTCCTGTTGGTGTTCAGGGTATTGATGGTGCTCTAACTGCAACTGGTGACCAAGGTTCTCAAGGTCCTCAGGGGAAACAGGGAGTTCAAGGTGAAAGTGGTGAAAATTTTGGACAAGGTTCTCAGGGTCCTAGAGGTGATAGAGGATTCCAAGGTTTTAGTGGTCCTCAAGGTTCTCAAGGTATTCAAGGTGATGCTGGTGCTAATGCCAATCAGGGACCTCAAGGTGTCCAAGGTGGTACTGGTGCTAATTTATATACTATTACTTCATCGACTCTTGATCCAAGTGCAGCAACAGGATCAACTGGTGATTTGTGGATTAAGTATACTTCATAAATAGTAAAAAATTAGGTTAGATATTTTAAGATATGACTATCTATTATGTAGATCTTGAAAACGGTGATGATACAAACTCTGGACTTGATTTTGCTAATAGAAAGAAAACCTTAGATTTTTCTAATAGCATAAGTGAGCTTGATGAAGTTCGAGTAATGGCATCACCTGATGCTCAATCGATTGGTAACGCCACCTGGTGTCAGCAGGAAGTTACTGCATCAGAGGATTTACATTATGTTCATAATGAGTCTGGTCAAATTAAAATTCAGCTTTCATCCAATTATGCATGGTATTATCCCGATAATGGATATGTAATTATTCAAGGTAGTAGTATAACTGGTCTTAATGGTCTTTGGAAAACAACTAATGTAACTGGTGAATATTTTGTACTACAAAATTCTAGTTTTTCCACTCTTGGTGTTTCTAGTGGTGCTTCATCTGGAGGTGCAACTATTCAATCAATCAATGGTAAGATAGTTACAATTGCAGGTGAACAAGTTAAAGGTTTCGTACCAATTTGGACTGCTGTAACAGTTGCTAATCCAGCTTCAGACTGGACAAATGTTCTTGGTGGTATTGATGGTGCAACTCATAATGGTTCTGCTGTAAGTACTGGAGCTTTTAAATCAATACCAGGAACTAGTTGGAGACTTGAATGGAATAGTACTTCTTCTTCAAATAATTATCTAACAGTTACTGAAAAACCATATTATGATGCTAGAACATCTAGTTCTAGCTGGTCTAATGCTTATAGTTCTTACTATGGGGCTGATAATAGTAGTAGATCCGTTTACTTTGGTTATTACTATAGACATATATTCAATGGATATACTGGTTATTATATTACAGTAAATTCAAATTCATATATCAATATTGGTCATTATTCTAGTACTAACTACCCTTCAGCTACAAATCCATACTACAGGAATTATAAGATAGGTGCTAGAAATAGTGAAATGTATAGAGTTCGTTATAGATCGATGTCATCTAATGATCATCCAAATTACTCTGATATGGGTAGTAGTACTGGGTACTTAGTTTGGTATGCTGGTAATAGACAAGATCCTGGTAGCCAGACTTACCGACCAGCAGAAGATAACTATGAAATTGAATGGACAGCATACTTCTTCAGCGCAGCTGGTGGTAATAAAACTGTTCAAATTGATATTCATAATAATATTGATTGGGAATTTGTAACGTTAGAACCAAGTGTTACTAGTGTAACTGGTTATAGTGGTGCTGGTTCTCAATTGGATGTGGGTGGTGCCCCAGCAAACACTACCATTTTCTGGGAAAACTTTGCAAGCGCTTTAGATCTGAGTTCATATGATACCTTGTCTTTTTACATGAAGACTAATGGTACTCTAACTAATAATTACAAACTCAGACTGCATGAAGGTACTTATGATAGTGGTGCTTCTTATCAAGAATATACATTGCCAGTTACTACCACAAGTTCAGACTGGACAAACATTGCTTTTTCCGCAGTCGGAGGATCACTCTCAAATAATATACAAGCAATATCTGTTCACTATGATGGAACTACTTCTGCTGCCAGTGCTTCTTTTAGTCTTTCTGATTTCTTAGCAGTTAGTTCAACTGGTCTTAACTTTGCTAGCTATATTGGTCGTAATACAACAGACTCTCCTTTTTGGTATAGGGTGGGAAATATTAGATTTGATGGTACTAATACTCTCGTTACAATTCAAGGTAGTACTTTTGATTCGGAAACTCAAGCAGGTGGACTGGCATATTTTGGTAGTGTTACAAATCCACCAGATCTTACTGATAATAGTAATGTTATTTTCTCAACAGTAGAAACTTTTGTTAGATCACCAATCACTATTCCTTCTGATATATCATTAACTAGAAATAATCTTACTATAAGAGGTGGATGGGATAGAACGAGTATGGGTAGTCAAGTTAGTGATACTTGGGTATATAGAAATGCAACTACAGGAACTCCTTTTAGTTTGCAAGGTGATGGAGTGTATTTTTCAAATTTCCATGCTACTGGTGGTGGAACACCGCTTTATTGCAGTTCATTCTTGGGTAGTCAATTAGAAAATTGTACTGCTTCTTATGGAAATGACGTTGGTATATACCAGAACATCACTTATAGTTCTAAAATTACTAATTGCAATGTGTTAGGATGTGGGATTGGATTATACTACCGTGATTCTCAAGGTTCTGATATTCAGAATTGTCGTATAGAAGGAAATAATGAAGGTATTGCTAGAAGAGATCGTAAAATTGCCGATATTAATACATATGATTGTCTTGTGAGAGGATGTCAATCTCATGCTATTAAAACTTATATGGCTATTTCTTGCCACGACTATAATTTAACATTGTCTTCTAATAAGAGTAATGCTTTTTATCATGAGTATTCTACTGATGCACGAATGATTAATGGAAAAATAATAAAAGCTAGATCTAGTGATAGTAATAGTTACATTTACTATAATGTACGAGGTTCTGAGATGTTTTTTGATAATGTGGAGATGAAAGAATTACCAGAATATCAAACTTCGGCTGCTTATAGTCGGATGCATCCTCTACATGTTGAAGGACCAATGCCAGACGGATCTGGTCTTAGATCTTTTAGGCAATGGGATTACGCGAATGTAAGATTATCTAGAAAACCAGGTCTTACAGCACCAAGTGGAACACTTCCAGATGGTAGTACAGATTCTGGTAACAATGTTTATGAGTGGCAGAGAGTCAGTACCAATAATTACGATTGGAAAAGAAGAAATAATGGTCCGACAATAAAACTTGGTGCAGTTCCAGTAACAGCTGGAAGTGTTGTTCAAGTATCAGCATATGTTCAGCAAAGAGGGAGTGGATATGGAAGATTGCAAGTTTATTGTGATGCTACAGAATCTACCATTGGATTGACTGACGATGTTGAAGAAGATTTCTTTGGTGGTGGAACAACTTGGACTCAATATACTCTTAATGTCACTGCAGTTACTGATGGTCTTGCTCATTTATACATGTCATACTTTATAGATGGTAGCAACACAACCGCAACAGATACTTACATATATTATACAGATTTAGAAATTACTGTTATTTAATTAAAATGTATAGATTAACCGATAAATTTCAAGATAATAATAACAACTGGGTTTACGTTTTTATTACTGATGAAGACTCTAAACCTGGTAGTATTACTTCTAAGAATGAATTAACTGAAGATGAACTAAATAATTTTATTACAGATTACATATTTAAATCTGAATGTAATATTGATTATTCAGATTTTTGTGAAAGTTTAAAAAATAGTATTGAATATTATGATAGATTTGAATACTTAAAAGAAGAGTTTAGAGGGTAACCAATAAATGACAACATACTATATTGATCATATTGATGGTAACGATTCTAATTCGGGACTCGACTTTGCAAATAGAAAAAAATCTTTAAAGAGTGCTTTAGCCGCAGGTGGAAGTGGAAGTGACAAGGAATATAGAATTATTAAAACTCCTGGGGGTCTCGTAACTCCTAATAGTACTTGGAGATCTAGAATCAATAGATCTCCAAGTAGTATAAGTAATGTAACTAATTTAGGTGGTGGAGCAGGGTATCAGATTACTCAAAACAATCACAATTATCAGACTGGTGATTTGGTAGATTTCTATGCTTTCAGTGAATCTCGTCTAAATGGGATGTGGGTAGTAACAGTAATAGATTCTAATACTTATACAATACCCTGCCAATACACTGGATATAGTGGAACTAGTGGTAACAGATATGCTTGGCCAGCACAAAATTGTTTAGTTAGTTTTGATGTATCACCAGTTAAAAATTTCCTTCTTAATGTTACTGGTGCAACTGGTAATCATGTATCACCTACGTGGATTGGTAGTGGCAATACATATCTCACTATCTATACACCATCTGGTTTAAGTCATGCAGTGCCTACACAGGCAATGACTTCTTACCTACGAATTTATAGTGGTTTTGCTACAGGAAAAGCTTTCTACTATACATTTCCTAGTTCTCTAGATTTAACTGGGTACAGGCAAATATCATTTTTTGCGAAGATTCAATATGCTCAGCAGATTGCAAATGCGTCAATAAAATGGGTTTTATGTAGTGATAATAATGGTGATATTCCAGTTTATGAGTTTTCAATACCAGCACTGGGTAGAACTAATGACTGGATACCTCTGACTATTGATTGTGATAATTTAGCTGAAGGTCAAACAATGACCACACCAATAAACTCAATAGCTCTATATGTCCATACTGATCGTGGTGAAATTAGACTTTATGTTCAAAATTTTATAGCTTGTAAAGGTCCTAAAGACGACGACTGCGTATCTCATAACAGTGTACTTTCACCAAAAAGAGAAGGTGATATATGGTATCCAGTAATGTATTGCGATGAAAACGTGGGTGCTATTATTACTCCTCGAAGGTGGGCAGATGGTCTGAACGCTGGTAATAATCAGAAAACTAGAAGGTATGGTTATGTAGCACCTAGTTTTAGTCCTGCAACTTGGAATGATAGATTCAGCACGGTTCTGACGGAAACGGGTTTAAACTGTTATGTGATGAACCCAACTAATACTCAGTTGGCTGCAGCGGGTAGATTGTCTACTGGTACCACTGATACTGCAGGTGAATATCTTAACAATAGAGATGATATTACTATTACTGGTGGTTGGAATAGAACCGATATGTCTACAAGAGACAATCCAGATGATATTAGTAGTATAAGTTGGTTTAGTTCGGGTGGCACTAACGTTAGCGGTATCTATGCTAGAAGCTGTGATAGACTTAATTTAAAAAATATAGGTTTTAGGGATGGTAATTATGGATTATACTCTTCTACGGGTAATTACAATTGGGTTCATGAAAACATCCATTGCGCTGGTCCCCTCACAGGAATGTATATCACTCAAACCAGTTATGGTCATAGATTTGATGGTGTAAAAGATGTTTGTAACTATAGAGGTCTTAATATCGGTGGAACATCAGGAAATATTAACGTTAAAAATGTTACATCTGTAGGTGGTGATGGTGCTGTCCGTACGATTGACTCAAGTAATTGTAACATTACTAATGTTACTAGTAAAAATCATGCTGAGGCAGGAATTTATGTCTATCGAGCTAGTCGGGTAAATATTAAAAACCTTACCGCTAAAAATGATAGATATACTATGTTCGCAGCTTATAATGCTTACAGAGTTAATCTACAGAACGTCGTTTCTTCTGGAAATGAACGTTTTCAATACTATTACGTAAGCGCAACTCAGGGAACCAATTGCTCCTTCTGGAGGTATAGTGGAATAACTTTTTCAGGAATATCAAGTCTCAATAACATACTTGTACCATCTATAGCGGGTGGTAATACTTCTGGAAGTCATGCTGTAGCACCTTACACACCTAGGTATGGTCAGTTTGGTTCTATTGGATATCACGATCCGCATAATTGTAATGGTTTTGCTGATGGAACTTATGTTGCTGCTAGTGGTTATAGTGCTATTGAAAGGAGAACTCCCCACCAAGGAAATTATAGTATGGGTATAACAGCTAATAGTGGTGGTTATAGATATGATTTTGGTCTTAATCGTGCTGTTGTTGAACCAGTAGCAGTATCAAATCAATCTCTTGGTATATATTCTAGAGGTCTGGCTCCAAGAGTTGTAATTGCAGAATTTTCAGTTATCGCAAACCAAACAGTCATATTTACTGCTCAAATGAGAAGAACTGCATATGATAATGATCATGTTCAAGGAAATCTATATGTTGGTCCAGAATGTGGGAATCCTATAGTCAGAGGTAGTCTGATGACTACTTATGGTCAGTGGGAAGAAAAGACTATAAGCGTAACACCGAGTAGAGCTGGTGTAATGAAAGTTTGCGTAGAGATTTATCAATATTACACCAATAGCAGTAGTTCACCTGCTAGATGTATTGATGTTGACACAATTACTGTTACTCAGGGGTAATTAAAATGGCACGTTTAACTGGAGATCTGGTAAAGGGTTATGATTTTATTGATATGGGTAGACCATATGTAAAATTTGAAGTATCAACTCTTGCTTCTACAACTTCTCTTGATTATCCACAAGGTGAAAATGGTGCTTTTATTGGTGCCAGTGGTGAAGTTGCTACAATTACAACAAATAATGTTTATGTCAAAACTGCTAGTGGATGGGTAAATGCATTAGAAGTTTACATCAATGTTAGTGGTACTTGGAAGAGAGTGGAAAATGATAAACTTTATGTTAAGGTTGCAAGTGGACAATGGAGATCATAATGTGTTATAATTAGAAGTATATAAGTTTTAGGATATTGAATGTTTGAAAACTTTGTAAGACACGTTACTCAACGTGATGGTATTATAAAACCTTTGATAATAGATCCAAATCTTACTGGTGGTTTGGGTCTCATGAATCCATCTGTTTTAATTGATAATGGAAAAATAATTGTAAATATCAGAAGTGTAAATTATACTCTTTATAATTGTGATACTGAATATTACGAACATACTTGGGGACCACTAGTTTATATTCATCCAGAAGATGATCTAGTTCTAGCTACACAAAATTATTTGTGTACTTTAAATGACAATCTTGATATTGAGTGGTGTAGATGGGTTGATACTAGTAAATTCGATACACCACACATTTGGGATTTTCATGGTCTAGAAGATGCTAGACTTGTTAGATGGGATAATAAACTTTATATGACAGGTGTTAGAAGAGATTGTAACACTATTGGAAGTGGTAGAATGGAATTATCTGAGATTGAAATATATGAAGATTCTGTAAAAGAAGTTTCTAGAACCAGAGTTCCAGTCGTTGGAGAACCAGGTGAAATTTCTTCATATTGTGAAAAAAATTGGATGCCTATTACAGATAAACCATATCACTATGTAAAATGGGGCAATCCAACAGAAGTTGTTAAGTATGATATAGATAAAGATAGAACCATACAAGTTGCTCATACTGATTATCAATCTATTCCTCATGACTTGAGGGGTGGTTCTCAAGTTATACCATATAAAGATGGTTACTTGGGTTTACATCACATCACTTATCTCACAAAAGTTCCTGCCGGAAGAAGAGATGGGCAGTATAGACATCAGTTTACTTATTGGGATAAAGATTGGAACCCAATAAAGAGATCACCTGTATTTTCTTTCTTATCTGGTAAAGTAGAATTTACATGTGGTTTATCTGAGTATGGTGATAGTTTTCTAATTACTTTTGGATTTATGGATAATGCAGCATATATTTTGAAGACACCGAAAAAAGTATTGGAGGAATTTATCAATGTCGCTTGAAAGTAGATTGGAAGCTTACATTTCTAATAATGAAGACCCTGCTTGGAATTTTAATCTTGGGTTAGAGTATGAAGAAATAGGACAAACATCTTCTGCAATATCATATTATCTTAGAGCAGCAGAAAGATGTAATGATTCTATGATTGCATATGAATCTTTACTTCACATGGGACATCTTTATGATGGGCAAGGAAGAAGGGGTAGAACTGCTATGTCTTGTTGGAGAAAAGCATTATGCTTAAAGCCAAAAAGACCCGAAGCATATTATTATATTTCTAGATATTTTAATTGGCATAATGAATATGATCAGGGTTATCTTTTTTCAAAACTTGCTTTAGAATTTTGTGATTTTAATTTAGAACCACTTATATGTACATGGTATATAAACCCAAATGCATATAAGGTATGCCTTGAATTTGATAAAGGTTTGTCTGCATGGTGGTGGGGATTAGTTGAAGAATCTAAATCTATATTGGTTAACTTGAAAGATAATCATTTTCATGAGTTACCAGACTATCAGAAAAGACTCTTAGACAAATATATGACAGATGAATTATCAAAAGTATTGGAGGAAAAATGATTTTTAAAGTTTACTCAAAGGAAAATTGCCCTTACTGTTATAAGGTAAAACAAGTTCTCCAGTTGACTGGTAGTGACTTTGTAGTGTATAATCTTGATGAAGATTTTACTAAAGAAGATTTTTATAACCAGTTTGGGGATGGTTCTACTTTTCCTCAGGTGGTGTGTGGTGATGAAACTATAGGAGGATCAGTTGACACGATTCAATTCCTCAAGGAAAATAAAATTGTCAAATGATGACATAAATAAATCAGAAGACCACGGTAATCGTGGTGTTGATTTCCTGCTTAATGGAGGTAAAAAGAAGCAGACACATCCATTTCACATCATCTTTGAGAAGATGGTTTGCTTTCTAAATCGGGAGGTTACCATCTATTTTGAGTTTTCTTTTAACTCTAAAAAGAAAAAGGTAGTTCCCAGGAGGAAAAAACATGTTAGCAGTTAGTTTAGTCTTTGGTTCATTTTTGACCATTCTGTTTCTTGTAGTGGGACTAATTGGAGGATGGACTGCTAGAGAATACATGATGAACTATCGGGAAGTACCTAGACCTCACCCCGAAATGTTTGACAACCAAGGAAATCTAATTCCAGATGAAGTAATCGCATTTAACTTTGAAAATTATGACTACAACGAAGACGACCACGAAGAGGAAGACTAAAGCAGCAACTGCACTTCCAGAACTTCCTAATAATCCACTTTCTTTTGAAGTTTTTGATCTAGTCTCTAAGCAAAGAACAAAAGCTAAAAAAGTAGAAGCACTTAAGAAATACAATCACGATTCAATCAGAGCACTTTTGATTTGGAACTTTGATGAGTCCATTCATAGTGCTCTACCTGAAGGTGAGGTACCTTACTCTGCTTATGGTGACCAAACTACCAACAGTGGTACTCTCTCTACTAAATTGACTGAAGAGATTCGTGCAATGTATGAGAGTGGTTCTTTCTCTCTCGGTGCATCTGATAGTCAAGCACGTACTACTATTCGTAGAGAATTTAAGCATTTTTATCACTTTATCAAAGGTGGTAACAATGGCATTAGCAATATTCGTAGAGAGACCATGTTCATCAATCTTCTTCAGGGTCTTCACCCTCTAGAGGCAGAGATTGTTTGTTTGGTAAAAGATAAAAAACTTTCCGATAAGTATAAAATTACTCAAGCAATTGTTGCAGAAGCATTTCCTCAGATCAACTGGGGAGGTCGTTCCTGATGGGGAAAGGTTGTAAAGTTCTTTATCAAGATTGTGACGCATCTTTATCAGACGATAGATCTCTTCCATACACCGCATATCTTGTGGAGTATATCGAAGGTGAAACAACCAAGTTTGACATTGTTACTGCTCCTAAACAAGTAGATATTTTTGATCATTATTGGGACAAGTATCGTAATGACTTCGTGAACATGACACAGACTGAGGGTAGAGTTAACCCTAAGTTGTATGGCAATAAGGCACCCGAAACCAAAAAGAAGAAGTGATTCCAAAAATCGGGGGAAAAAAACCCGGCAAAATTTTTGCTTTGTAAGGTTTTTTAAAGTGTATCCTATTTTACACAATAGCTTGACTATATACTCTATAAGGTCTATAGTAGACCTACGTTCATCCAATGTTAGCACTTCTGCTGGCATTCACCCTTGCCCATCATAATGATGCTAATCCTTACGATTGGCACATGTCTTGTGAAAGGTGGTTACAACGATCTACGGAAATCCGATTAGATCCTAACCTTGATCTTAGATCGAAGTTGAATCTAATTGCTTACCTTAAATCAAAAGTATCAGGTGAATGTAATGGAGTGTATACATAGGACGCAAGTAAGTCGTAGGAACGGAGCGTTCATCCCATGTTTGAACT
>CEPT01042038.1_pt1 | contig 19869 bp, 19 predicted proteins | sample 356221 | NCBI WGS metagenome assembly CEPT01 (sample SAMEA2620081, study PRJEB7988) | marine metagenome | isolation source: saline water (ENVO:00002010), including | reverse complement strand
GGTGTTATAACAATAGCATCTACTGATACAAACACTCAAAATTCAAGAGCTGATCTAGGAATAGATACAGGTGATGATGTAGTATTTGGTAGTGTAAAAGCTGATGACACTACTGCATCTACAAGTACAACTACAGGAGCATTAAGATCAGATGGAGGACTAGGAGTTGCTGGAGCAATATATGCAGGAGATGATATCGTAGCATTTTATTCATCAGATAAAAGATTAAAAGATAATATCAAACCAATAGAAAATCCATTAGACAAAATTTCTAAAATAAGTGGTAATACTTTTGTATGGAACGATAATCACGAAGTATATAATGGTACAAAAGATGTTGGTGTTATCGCTCAAGAAATAGAAGAAGTTTTACCGGAATTGGTAACAACTCGTGATAATGGATATAAGGCTGTAAAATATGATAAAATTGTAGCTTTATTAATTGAATCAATAAAAGAACTTAAAGAAGAAGTAGAAGATTTAAAAAAGCAAATTAAATAAAATGGGTTTACGTATAAATGTTGATTTAGAAACTAGTTCAGGACCTACACAGGAATTGTATACTAGAATTGAAAGTATAAATTTAAATAAAACTGCAGCTAAAGTAAAGTTTGTAGTTAGTTATTGGATTGATAAAGATCATGCTCAAAGATTTACTAGAACATATCTAGAGCAACCGAGACCGTCTGCTAAAGGTATAATAGCAAGAGAGGTAGTTTATTATAAAAACGAAGACAGTGATGGAGAAGAAATGATATTGCCGATTGATTTTGAATCTTTTCCTGTATCTAGACAAGAAATAGAAGTACCTGTTTTCGAAACTCAACCTACTTCTGAAAAAGTACCTTATGTTAGCTTTGATGAAGATGGTAATGAAGTAACTAAATATAGAATAGTAGAAGAAGAAAAAAAAGTAGAAGTTGGAACAACTACTGAAATAAGACATATAATTGATAATAACAAAATAAATAATTTACAACAATTTTGTTATGAAAGCTTAACTGAAGAATTAATTAAATACTTTCCAGAAGATAGTATAGAAAGCGCATAATATGGCAGAAAAACAATACGGAGCAAACAATATTAATTGGGGATCTTTTGACGAATGGTCGCAAGCCTATAGTAGTGATAGCAATATATCTATAGCTACTGCTAAAGGAACTATGCATCCAGCTCAATCAGCTCCGTGGGCAGCTTCAACTTTAAGAAATGAAAATATTTTTTATGGTAGGTTAATTGCTGGAACTGGAGGTAATGTTGAAGTTACTAACCCGTATTCTTCTGGTACAGGAGCTGATATTACTATCAAACAGGTATTTATAGACAGTCATAATGTTGTAATTCAAGCTAATGCAACTTACCCTTACACGTTTAATTCGTGGAGAACTGCATCCGGTGGAGGCGGTAGCTCATTATCATCAGCAAATCCTCTAACTATCTCTCAGGGAGATTTCACTGGAACTTCCGTAATTTACGCTTACTTTACTACAACACATAGTGATCCAGGGTAGATAAAATAAAAATAAGTTTTGAAAATAATTTGGGTTTTAGAAAATATTAAAAAAGATAATTCTTTTTATAGTAAATTTAATATACTATTATTATTATCTTCTGTTACTTTATGGAAAAAACATTACCCTGAAGATAACTGTGTATTTTATTGTGATGAATTAACTTATACTTTATTTAAGAATTTAGATATTCTCAAGCTTTGGAATGAAGTTATAATTATAGAACAAGAATATAAAATTAATAGAGAAGTATTTTGGGCAGCAAGTAAAGTAGAAGTGCTAGCTAAACAGAATGAAGAGGTTATTTTGATGGATCACGATACTTTAGTATTTAAACCTATTAAAAAATACCTGGGTAATAAAGTTACAGTTACTAATTTAGAAAATGGATATGGATACTACCCTACTTCAATAGATCCTTACATAAAAAAACTTTCTTATAAACCTAGATGGCAACCTGCTTCTTTGAATGTATCTTTTTTACATTTACCTTTTCCTTACTTTACACAAAAGTATACTCAATTAAGTTTAAAAATAATGGAAGAGTTAACTGAATTAGAAGCTCCTAATGCTAAATATTTAATTTTTGCAGAACAGTTACTTTTAAGACACCTTTTAGATAATGATAAAATTCCTTATCAATGTATTTTAAAAGATGTATGGGACTGTGATAACTGGAAATGGAATGGCACTACTAATAAAGGTTTATTTAAATTCCCAGAATCTGAACTTACTTTTAAGCATTATGGGCCTTTGAAAGATTTTGTTCTTTCTAGTAAAGGAGGTCAAAACTATGAACACGATATTAAATTGTTGGAAAATTGCATAAATTTACCTAACTTAGACTTAAGTAGTATAGATAAAAAATGATAATAGATAAAAATTTTATTAAACAATTTATTACTAATAATAAAGATAAAGCTGTTCCTTATCGATGGACTCATGGAGCAACTGATTATCATTTAGGAGACGGTATATTAATATATGCTATAATTCAATATATGAGAGCTAAAACATGTGTATGTTTAGGTTCAGGAGGAGGATTTATACCTAGAATAATGTCTCAAGCTCGAAGAGATTTATACGAACAAAATATATTTGAAGGTAACAATGAATGGAACTGGGGCGATATAGGTAGTACTATAATAGTTGATGCTAATAACGGAGTAGGAGGAGAAACCGATTGGACTAATAAAAACTCGTTTTTAAGAAAAAATTTTTATCCTAGAATAATTTTAGAAACTACTGAAAATGCTTATTATAATTTTTTTGTAAAAGAAGATATAACAATAGATTACCTACATATAGATGCTGATCATTCATACGAAGGGGTAAAATTAGATTTTGAATTATATTCTAAAATACTTTCTCCTAACGGTATAATATCTATTCATGATACAGATATAAAGTATTCTAAAAATCATATTATAACAAAAGATGTTAGCGATCAGAATCATCATAAAGAGTATGCTAATGGTCCAGCTAAGTTTATCAAAGAAATAAAAAAAGATTGGCAAAGATTCGATCTTTTTAATGAAGGGATTTTACCTTCTAAACCAAGTTCAACAGGATTAACATTATTAAGACGTGCCTAATTTAGTTACAGTAGTAGGAAGAAATACTCATATTTTACCTCATATGTTAAAACATTATGAAGATAAAGTTGATAAAAAATATATTGTAGTTTATCGTCAAGATGAAAACGATGGTATATTAGATGAAATAGAAGAGTTAGGTATTACTCCATTTAAAGTAGTTACTGAACCTAAATTCAATTGGAATAAAGTTACTGAATTATATAATGAAGTAAAATTAACTAAACCTAATGAATGGTGGATAGTAGCAGATGACGATGAACTTCAAGTATACCCAGATGATATAGAGAATATAATCAAACACTGTGAATTAAAAGGTTATTCCTTTGTTACAGGAGGTTTCTTGGATAGGTTAGGTAAGTATGGTACTTTTCCAAAAGTTGAGAGAGAGACAGATATTCATAAAGCTTTTCCTTTAGCTGGTTTTTTTAGATACCCTATGTCTAAAGCATGTCCTAATAAAGTAACTTTAATGAAAGGATCTCAAAAAGTATCACCAGGTCAGCATTATGCATTATTTGATGATGGTACAAATAGCTGGGGTAAAAAACACCTTAAAAGGATGCCTGTTGAAGAATGTTTTGTACAAGTGCATCACTTTAAATGGGATAGCACCTGTATAGAAAGAATAAAAGAAGTAGCAGATAATAAAAAAGATTATTCTTTTTCAGATGAATATAGAATAATGTATGAAGCTATAAAAGATTCTCATTGGAAAATTGATATAAATAATTCTGAGTTTTTAGTTGAAAATCTAAAGAATTTTTCTTATATTAATTATGAGGACTATACCAATTGGGATAAATTAACAAGTAAAATAATATCGATATGAGTAAAGATAAGTTATCAAAAACTGTTGACGAACAGATTCTAGAGGAAAGAAAAGTAAAAGCTCTAGAAAAAATTAGTGCTTCTCTAGATGCTTTGACTATATGGTTTGAAGGAATAGATAAAGGTAGCTGGGATGATAGACTACAGTATTATCTAGGTGAGTGGCATAAATCTATAGAAAAACCAAAAGCTTCTTCGAAGAAAAGTTAATATATGCATAAATTAGGAGTAATTGTACCTTACAGGGATAGACCTATACAGTTACGTTCCTTTAAAGATTCTATAACTCAATATTTAAACAAGAATAAAATTAAATATGAACTTATAGTTATAGATCAATTAGATCGTAAAGATTTTAATCGAGGAAAGTTATTAAATATAGGCTTCAAAAAAGCATTAGAGTTAAAATGTGACTATGTTGTATTTCACGATGTAGATATGTTACCTATATTTGCTGATTATTCTTATAGTAAAGTACCAGTTCATTTAATAGATTATTTAGAAGTACCCGAAGGAACATCTAGAACATTAAACTATGATTACTTTGGTGGAGTAACTATTTTCCCTTGTAATCTATTTACACAAATTAATGGATATTCAAATGGATACAAAGGTTGGGGATTTGAAGATGATGATTTATTGTTAAGATGTAAAGAAAATCATATTAGATTAGAAAACGAATATATAGGTCAACAAGGTAGAACTGATGTATCTGCTCAATTTAACGGCGAGAGTAGCTACGTTGCTATTTCTAACCCTATTAAAAGTACTCCTTCTTTTACTATGTTTTGTACTTTTGAAATAGATTCAGTAGAACCATCCAGATATTTACCTTCTGATGAATTTAGTATTCTTTCCTTTCCTGGATTCGATACAGCACTTACTTATACTTCTTTTCATAACTTTAATATGACTTTTTGGGATATGTACGAAAGATCAGTTTCTCTTAAATCTAAAAAGTTTCCGGAAGGAAGTTATATTGCAGCAGTAAGGATATCACAGTTAGAGGAGAAAAAATTTACTGATGTAAGTTTCTTTATTAATGGTAAATTAATTGACAGAAATCAGTATGCTAAAAATTTAAGAAAATATAAGGATAGTAAACATTTAATTATAGGAGCAGGAAATCCTGATAGAAATGAAAAACAAAATTATTTTAAAGGTTCTATAAGTAACTTTGCTTTATATGATAAAAGACTTTCTGATATAGAAATTATGAAAATAAGTAAAGACCCAGAATTTGCTCTTTTTACTAGATCTGATTCTGATAATTTAAAAGTTTACTATGATTTTAAATATATGAAAGATAATGTAGCTATAGATCTTTCAGGTAATAATAATCATGGTTATGGAAAAGATATAGAACCAGTAAGAACTTTTAAACCTGAACCTTTAGAAGTTCCTAGACCTATTAGAAGAAAAGGATCATTTTTAGTTTTAGAACATAAAGAAAATGGATATAAAGATGGCTATTGGGTAAATTGGAGTGGTAGGAAAAATCAAATGAGATATTTAGAAAAATACCGTAACTATAAAACTGATTATCAAAGAGATGGGTTAAGTACTTTACATTATAAACTTCATAATGAATATTATGAATCAGAATATAAATGTACTACATTACAAGTTGAAGTATGAAATTAGGAGTTTGTGTACCATATAGAAATAGAGAATTACATCTCAATGAATTTATACCTAAAGTAGGTAAATACCTTAAAGAACAGGGTATAGATTTTCAAATGTATTTCTGTCATCAAGTAGATGATAAATTATTTAACAGAGGTGCTACAAAAAATATAGCTGCTAAACATGCTTTTGAAGAAGGATGTGATTATGTAGTATGGCATGATATAGATATGATTCCTGAAGAAGGATGTGATTATACATTTCCTAAGTATAAACCTCGTCACATAGCTACTAAAATATCTCAAATGGATTATAAACTTAAGTACCATGAATATTTTGGCGGCGCTGTTTTATTTTCTAAAGAACATGTTGAAAAAACGAATGGTTATTCTAACGACTATTGGGATTGGGGGATGGAAGATGATGATTTATTTTGGAGATGTCATAAAGAAGGATTAACTGAAAATACTTATTTAGATACAGTTTTAAAAGATCAAAAATATTTTAAGTTTGATGGTAATAGTTCTCGTATAACTATTCCATTTCAAAACCACTACAGAAGATTATTTAGCCAGTCTCATACTATATCTATGTTAGTTAGACCTCAGCAACAGTTAGAAAAAAATCCAATATTTTTAGTAGGGGATAAAGAAAGAAAGTATGTAGAATATCCAATTTTTTCAATTCCTGGATATGATTATAGTTTATCATTTAATAATTCTAGAGCTTTAGCTTTAACTTTTTGGAATGGCTTTAATCAACATAACTATATGTGGATAAAAAGATACGATAATCAATGGAGCTGGATTACAGCAGCGTTTGATACTAAAAAAAGACTATCTCATTTTTATATTAACGGTTCTGAAGTAGACGCTAGAGCAGGTATTGGTTCTCACTCACCATGGAAATGGGAGGGTAAATTAAAAGATTATGATAGTAAAGATTATCATTTAGGATTTTCTCCTTCTAATAATGCTGATAATAGATTTTTTAAAGGAGATATAGCTAACCTTTATGTTTGGGATACTAATCTTTCACCAGATCAAATAAAAAATTTACATAAAGAACTACCTCAAGATAATTTGATAGTTAAAATTAATGCTAATAAAAATATTTTTTATAATTCTAAATATAATAATACTGGAGCTAAAATAGAATCTGAAGATATAAAAGTTCCTAACTCTATTTTACCGCATAGAGTAGAAGGAAAATTAAGATGTTTACCTCATAAAGATGAAGGTATAGTAGATGGAGTTTTCGTTAAAGGTGAAACTACAGCACGTAATGAAAGAAGATATGTATTAGAAATGCAAAGAGGTAAGTTAAATCATAAAGAAGACGGTATTAAACAAGTTAAATATAAACTTAAATCTATAGAAGAGCTCACTCCATGGGCTAAGATGTTAAATGTAGAGTTATGAATCACCAACAAGTTAAATCTAAATTAGATGGTGTTGGTTGCGGTTTTTGTTTAGCTAAATGGACTCAAGTAACCATGCACTTGGATAAAGGATTGACTCATTCCTGTCACCATCCTTCTCCTCATAAAATACCTTTGCATGAAATAAAAAGAAATCCTACTGCATTACATAATACTTCTTTTAAGAAAAGTAAAAGAAAAGAAATGTTAGAAGGAAAGAGACCAGCAGAATGTAATTACTGTTGGAATGTAGAAGATAATTCTAATTCGTTTTCTGATAGAGTATTTAAATCTGCTGAAGAATGGTCTTTAGGTGAATTCGATAAAATTAAAGAAAGTTCTTTTAGACAAGACTTTAATCCTAAATACGTAGAAGTCTCTTTTTCTAATGCCTGTAATTTAAAATGTGCTTATTGTGGTCCTCAATACTCTTCTAAATGGGTTGAAGAAATAGAAAAATTTGGAGCTTATAAAGGTGAAATAAATTTTAATGATATAGAATATATTAAAAAAAGAAATGAAATGCCTTATAAAAAATCTGAGTATAATCCTTACGTAGAAGCTTTTTGGCAATGGTGGCCTGATTTATATAAGGATTTACATACTTTTAGAATTACCGGAGGAGAACCTTTATTATCGAAAGATACTTTTAAAGTATTAGATTATATTAGCGAAAACTCAAAAGATAATCCTAATTTATCTTTAGCTATAAATTCTAACCTTACAGTACCTGATAAATTAATAGATAAGTTACTTCCTAAATTGAAAGATTTATCAGATAATAATAAAGTTAAAAAATTAGAAATTTATACTTCTGTAGAAGCTATAGGTAAACAAGCTGAGTATACTAGATATGGATTAAATTATGATAAATTTTGGAGTAATATTGATATGTTATTATCTGAAGTACCTAAATTAAGTATAGTAGTTATGGCTACTTTTAATGCTTTATCAGTTTTTACTTATGATGAACTTATTGATAAAGTATTTGAAATGAAAAAAAAGCATCATAATAAGGTACGTTATAATATATCAGCTATACAATTAGATACTTCGTATTTGAGATGGCCTAATTTTTTGTCAGTTAAAATATTAGAAAAACAACATTTAGAGTTAATTTATAATTCAGCAGTAAAAGCTTTATACTACGGACAGAAACAATACGATTCTGATAATTATGGTTTTACTAATACTGAAATACAGAAGATTAAAAGAGTATATGATTATGCTATCTCAGAAGACAAATTTCCTAAAGATAGACAAAGGAAAGAATTTGCTAATTTTATTAGACAGTATGATAAAAGAAGAAATACTAATTTTGACAAAACTTTTCCTCAATTAAAAGAATTTTATGCTACACATTCAGAAAGGTAATCCGTGGTTATTTTGGCCGAATCATATATGTGATACATTTCCTGAGAAACCAGGAAATCAAATATTATCTGGTGAGCATAACTTTAATATATTTTTAGATTTAAAAATTAACGAAGTAATAGGTCAAAAAGGAACTGTATTTTGTATCCTTCCTAGATATACAGCTTTAGATATTTATAGTAATAAACTACTTTTTACTATTACACAAGATGATAATAAACCATCTTACGAAGAGTTAGATGTTAAAATTTATGATGGTGTTGAGTTAAAAGTTAATTTAGAGCATATAAAAGATAAAACATTTAAAGTTTTCATTAATGGTAAAGAAGTTTTTAACTGGGATCTTACTAAAGTTCCTTTCGGCAAAGCAGAAAATCCGCATATTATATTCGGTGCCGGTAACTTTCCTCATAATGGATTTAATTTAAACTATACTAATTTGGAATTATATAATTTTACATTAAAAGACGATACTGGTATTATAAGTAATCATTCATTTAAAAAATTTATTTTTGATAAATCTTATGATATATCTGATAACTTAAACTTTATACATAAAATCTAATGGGAATATACGCTAAAAAGCCTAATGAAACTTATCAAGAGTATCGAGAAAGAGTCGTAAATAAAATATCTCCTTCTTTCTGCGGTGCTAAATGGTATAATGCAACTATATGGCTAGGTAATGGAACAACTGCATCTTGTCACCATCCACCTGCTCATAAAATTCCTCTAGATGAAGTAGCTAAATCATATAAAGCACTTCATAATACTAAATATAAAAAAGCAGTAAGAAAGCAAATGTTAGACGGAGTACGTCCTAAAGAATGTGAATACTGTTGGAAGATAGAAGATCTAGGAAAAGATAAAGTATCTGATAGAGTATATAAATCAGTCATATATACTGATGAAGAACTTAAAGCAGCTAAAAATACCTTTGGAGCTCATGAAAATGTTGATTTAAAGACTTTAGAAATAGCTTTCGATCCTAATTGTAATTTTGGTTGTTCTTATTGTAATGCATCTTTTTCTACTACTTGGCAGAAAGATATAAAAGTTAATGGACCTTATCAAAATCTTATCTCAGATGGAGGAGGAGCATTTAGACATGATGGTAACCATGCTATGCCTTATGGAAGAAAAAACGAAGGTAATCCTTACGTAGAAGCATTTTGGAAATGGTGGGAAGCAGAACTTCAATACTCTTTAAGAGAATTAAGAGTAACTGGAGGAGAACCTTCTATGTCTCCTGATTTTTGGAAACTAATGGATTGGTGGAGTAAAAATAAAGACTGTAAAGTTGATTTTGCTGTAAACTCTAACTTAGGGCAAAAAAAGAAATTATTAGACGCATTAATAGATGCCTCTCATAATATAAAACAGTTTAGTATTTATACTTCTTGTGAGGCAACAGGATTACAAGCAGAGTATATTAGATACGGTTTAGTATGGGACGAATGGTTAGCTAATATGTACAGAGTTAATGAAGAAGGAAATATCAAATCAGTTAATGTAATGATGACCATAAATGCTCTTTGTCTATTTTCAATTACTGATTTTATGGATGAAATGATTAAGTTAAAAGAAAAATACGGTCAAGAAGCAGCTTTAATGTCTTTTAATATTTTAAGATTTCCTTCATTTCAATCAATAGTTACTTTACCTACAAAAATAAGGAGAGAAAGAGGTAGACATTTAAATAATTGGTTAAATAAAAATAAAGATAAAATTAAAGTATTCGAACAAGATGGTATAAAAAGACTAATAGATTATATACTTAATGTAGATACTGGTCACGAATTCACTTCTTCGTTAGAGTCTAGAGAAAGAGATTGGAAATCATTCTATTCTCAATATGATAAAAGGAGAAGAAAAGATTTTTTAAAAGCATTCCCTATGTTAAAAGAATGGTGGGATTCTATACCTGTTACCGACTTAGGCAAAATTCAAGAACTTGTAGATGGAGATGATGCTAAATCGAATAGGTATGTATCTGAAGTTCTTAAAAAGGCTAAAGATGAAGGATGGGTACTAGATGAAAAATGGGCTAACCCTGGAGCTCAGGACTACATAGAACCAGATGATGAGCAGCAATATGAGATGATAGATTTAGTAAAAAAATTAAAAAGAGAATCTAAACCTATAAAGAAAAAATCTAATTTGATATGAAACTAAAACCATCAGAAGGAAATAAAACTTTTTGTATGGCACCTTGGTCTCATACTTATCTTTCTCCTCAAAGTGAAAGACGTCTGTGCTGTGCATCAAGAGAAAAAGCAGACTGGGCTACTCAATACCTAGATTCAGATAAAGCAGACGAAGGCTCACAGTATAATCCTGGTACTTTAGATGATCATTGGAACTCTGAATATATGAAAGGTATCAGAAGAGATCTTATGGCAGGTAAAGAAATACCCCAGTGTGCCGTGTGCAATGATAAGCTACTTAACGTTTCTATTTATAGGGACTACTTTAATAAAACTTTATTTCCTAATAAAATCGAAGAAGCATTTGAAAAAACTAGAGAAGATGGTCATACTGATATGAAACCTATTTCTTTTGATTACCGTATAAAAAATTTATGTAATTTTAAATGTAGGATGTGTGGTGACCAATTATCTTCATCTTGGGAATCGGAAAGAAGACAAATGGGGGATTATGATGATAAAGAAAATACAGACTTTTGGGCTAAAAAAGAGAATAAACCTGCTATCGAAGCTTTTCAAAGAGATGTAGCTGAAAAGGAATTATGGGAAGCAGTTAAGACAGGTACTATAGAAGAAATATATTGGGTAGGAGGAGAACCTCTTATGTGGGAAATACATTGGAAAGTGATGGAGTATTTAATCAAACATGATTTAGCTAAAAATGTATGGATTCGATACAATACTAATTTTTCAAGAACTACTTATAAGCATTGGGATTTAAGAGATATGTTACCTCATTTTAAAATGGTACAGATATGTGCTTCTATAGACGGTACTGGTGAAATAGTAGAATATGTTAGACACGGTATTAAATGGGATCAATGGATTAAAAATTTTAAAGATTTTTTATTTCTTAATGAAAAGTACGGTGAATATGGTATAGCTTTCGACCTTACTATTACCACACCAGGTTTATTTAGTTTAAAAGATTTATTTGATTTAAGTCTAGAATTAGACGTGCATACTTTAATTAAAACTACTTTTGCTTTCGATAGTAGTATTATGATGTGCCCTCAAGTACTTCCAAGAGAATTATATAATGAATGTATTGATGATGTTTTAAACTACGTTAAACCTAAAATAGCAAAAACACCTAAATACTCTTACTGGATTACTTGTTTAGAAGATTTAAAAAATCGTCAAACTTTTGAAGAAAAATACCCCGATTGGCAAGAAGGTTTAAAAGCTGGAAAAGAAAGATTACAAAAAGTTGACAAATGGAGAAAGAATGAAGGAATTATAGAAAAAATATACTCAGAAAACCCTAAGGTATTAAAATGGTGGAAAAAGAAAGCGATATAAAAATACCGTCAAAATCATTCTGTACTCTTCCTTGGATACATTTAGCAACTCATCCTATAGGAACAGTAACTCCATGTTGTATTACTGATATGACTGACGGAGTATCTACAGCAGCTAAAAAAGAAGATTCTAACAAACATCTTTTTCTTTCTAAAGATAGTTTAAATGAAATAACTAACTCTGATAGATTCAACAAAGTCAGAAAAGAAATGATGGAAGGAAAATTTCCTGAAGTCTGTCAAAAATGCTATAAATATGAAGAAGGTGGAGTTTTCTCTAAAAGAGGTGAATCTAACGAAAAGTTTGCTTCCTTTATAGATGAATGTTTTCCGAATACTAATCCTGATGGTTCTCTAAAAAAAGTAGACTATAAATATGTAGAGTTGAGATTAGGAACTGTCTGTAATTTAAAATGTACTACTTGTAATCCTTTCTCTTCTAATCGATGGCATCAAGATTTACATGCATTTAAAGGTACTATCTTTGAAAAAGATTATTTCAGAAATGATATAAAAGTAGAATGGTATAGAAATCACGAATTTTATGATGAATTATATCTTAAATGTGATAGATTACAAGAAGTATGGATAAACGGAGGAGAACCTACTCTTATAAAAGAACATGGATATTTTTTAGAAAAATTTATAGAATCAGGTAAAAGCAAAAACATAGATCTCCATTACAGTCTCAACTGCACTCAGTTTCCTGATAAATTTATAGAAATATGGAAAAATTTTAGAAAAGTTAGAATACATCTTTCTATAGATGATATAGATGAAAGAAACTATTATGTAAGATTTCCATCCAATTGGACACAAATAATGCAATCTTTCGATAAAATTTTAAAATATAGAGATATTTTCGATTTAGAAGTATGTCAAACAGTTAGTGCTTTAAATGTTTTTAATATAGACAATTTCAAAAAATTTACTTTAGACAACGATTTAGTAATAGCTCATAATTACGTTCATTACCCTACTCATCTTCATGTTAGTTTAATACCTGAGAAGATGAAAAATAAAATACTTAATAATTTAAAATACTTAAGTGAAGATGAAATCGAAAGACTAAAAATTGAAATACATAAAAATATTTATAAAAAAGATAAGAATAAATTTTATCATTTTATAAGATTAGTAGATAAGCAAAGAAAAGTTGATATAACCGAATATCTACCAGAATGGAAACCTTATAAAGAAAGATTCTCTAAAGTAAAAAGCCATACTATTATATGAAAAATTTATGTGCTATTCCTTGGGTAGGTTTTTCTAACGATCCTGACGGTTCAGTTAAACCTTGCTGTATTTCTCAGGAAACTGTTACTAAACCTGACGGTAGTAACTACTATACTCAATTAGATAATATTAAAGATATATTTCATAGCGAGTATATGAATAATCTCAGACAGGAATTTATAGATGGTAAAAAACCTAAAAACTGTAGTGTATGTTGGATTAATGAAGATAACGGTTATACTTCTAAAAGAGAAACTTATAATGAAGTAGTAAGAAATACTTTAGGACCTTGGGCTACTCCTGAAAATTTAGTCCAAAAACCTTTGTTCGAATATCCTATAGATTTTCAAGTTATATTAACAAATGCTTGTAATTTAAAATGCCGAAGTTGCGGTAGCTCTCACAGTACTGAATGGTATAAAGAATTACAAACTATGCCTATTGAAGATATTAGAGGTATTAGCACCAGTGTTTATGAACTACCTCATGGCCAAGCAGGAGGAAGAAAGAGTGAATTTATTACATCTATGGAAGAATGGTTACCTTATGCTAAAAGAATAGAGATAGTAGGAGGAGAGCCTTTTTATACTAAAAATTGGGAAAATGCTTGGGAGTTGATGATAGAAAAAGGAGTATCTAAAAATATATCTCTAAATATGTCTACTAATGGTACTATTTTTAGAGAAAAATTAATAAAAAGACTTGGAAATAATTTTAAGCATGTAGGTATAGCATTGAGTATAGATGGTATAGGAAAAACTTTTGAGTATTTGAGAAAAAATGCTAAATGGGACTCAGTTAAGAAAAATTTATTAAGATTCAATTCTCTATACCACGAATATGATTCTGATAATTTATATCTCGGCTATACTTATACGTTATCTTGGGTTAATGCATATGAACTTCCAGAGTTTCACGATTGGATACAAAAAAATACTCCTGAATTCGTATTTTGGATTAACATTATTCATATTCCTGAACATTTGTGTTTATACTCTTTACCTGAAGAATCTAAAATAAGGATACAAAAAAAATGGGAAAATCACGATTGGGGGGAAAAACAAAAAGATATAGACGGTATTATAAAATATATGTTCAGTAAGTCTCGATCAAATGAATATTTAAAAAAATTATATACTAATTTTACTATACTTGACAAATATAGAAAAGAATCTACTTTTGATGTAGTTTATAATAGTTATCCTGAGTTAAAAAAGTATGTTTAAATGAATGGATTGAAAGAAAATAAAAGTTTTTGTTTAGCACCTTGGCTATCGATTCATACTTGGCCTGATGGTAAAACATTTCCATGTTGTATATGGAACTCTAACGATCCAGTTGGTAATGTAAATGATAGTACTTTGAAAGAAATTTGGAATAATGATAGAATGAAAAGTACTCGTGTAGCGATGCTTAACGATAAAAAAATAACTGCATGTAAAAGGTGTTATGATTTAGAAGAAAATGGAGATAAATCTTATAGAGAAAGAATTAATAAACAGCATTGGGATAAAATTAAATATGTTGAATCTACAAAAGATGATGGTGAACTAAATATTATGAACCTACATTTATGGGATATACGTATTTCTAATTTTTGTAACTTTAGATGTAGAAGCTGTGGATTAGGTTTAAGCTCTGGTTGGTATTCAGATACTGTAGCTTTAGGTATGGATAAAAATGAATCTAAAGCATTGATAAATATTAACGATAAAGCATCTTTTATGGATATGCTTGAACCTCATTATGACTGTGTTGATGAAATTTACTTTGCAGGAGGTGAACCTCTAATTATGCCTGAACATTATCAAATTTTAGATAGGTTATTAGAGTTAGGAAGAACTGATGTAAATATAAGATACTCTACTAATTTTTCAAAATTGGTATTTAAGAAAAAACATATTTTCGAATATTGGAAACATTTTCCTAATTTAGAACTGTATATAAGTATAGATGGAGTAGGAAAATTAGGAGAGTATGTACGTAAAGGTTACGATGATGCTTTATTTAATCAAAATGTTATTGATTATAAAAACTCAGGTATTAAAGCTAAAGGGTACGGTTATGCTGTTACTTATGGTACTTTAAACTACTTACATCTATTCGATATGATTTTAAATTTTATAGAAAGAGACTTTATAGATAAAGAAGCGTTTTTAGGTTCAAGAAATGTATTTTTTAGTCCTATTGATTATCCAACTCATTATGACTCAGTTTACTTACCTACAAGATATAAAAATAAGTTTAAAAATAGATTAGATAATTTTCATAAAGAATTAGAAAAAACTGGCATCACAAAAGAAGTTTTAGATGATTTAATGAATAAGCTTAAAATAGTTTACGAAAGAAGTATCAGTAAAACTTTTAATTTAGATAAGATGAAAAAATGTAAAGATATTACTGATAAATTAGATATTATAAGAAAAGAAAAATTTGAAGACGTATTAACTTATTTCGATAGTACGAAAGATTTGATAACAGAAGTAATATGAAAGCAGTAGTAATATCTGGTTTAATAATAGATTTATCTGATAATATTATTCCATTTTTAGATAAAGAAACAGATGTATTTGTTCATACATGGGACTTTGATGAGAATCTTAAATGGGTAAATAAACTTAAAAGATATAAAAAGTATTGCAATAGCTTAAAAATTATAATTGAGCCTGAAAAATTTAAATTAAAACTTTTCTCATATGTTTACTCTACTTACAAAGCAGTTAATAGTATAGAAGATATTGATAAGTATGAGTATATTATTAAATTTAAACCTAATTTAGATGCTATAAGAATACGGTATCAATATAATTTAAGAGGTTTTTTCAATAAAGCTAAAATTCAATCTAGACCTTTATTAAATAATATTAAAAAAGAAGAATGTATATACGGGTCTATTTACTACAGAACTTTAGATGAAAGAATGTTTACCGGCTACCCATATGGATTTAAAAAAATATTTAAATTACCGTATGAAAAATTCTATAAAAAAATGGTAGATATTAATTCTAATTTTATAGAAAAATATGGGGATTATGAAGGTAGTTTATTTTGGACTGAATTGATAGAATCATCTGGTTTGACTTTAATTCAAGATCTTAATTTAAAATTACCTAATAATAAAAATTTTAACAAAAAACTATATGAATAATTTAGATAAAGAAACCGCAGACTTTATAGCTAAAAATAACATATTTGTTGAAGTTGGAGATCCCTTCCAAAAATATATTTTAAGTTCATTACCAGGTATAGAAACTTTTGGTAAACCAGATGCAGTAGCTAATGTTAAAAAAATAAAAGGTAAAAACTCTTTAATGTTTAAAAATGAATTAGTATATGAAGCTAAATATACTTTCGATAATATAGGAAGAAGAAATACTACCGAAGTTAATTTTTCTGGAAAAGATAAAGTAGGAATATTCTTTGGTGATTCAATGTGCTTTGGTGAAGGTTTGAATGATAATGAAACTATACCTTATTATTTTGAAAAAAGTAATATCGATTATAGAAGTATAAACTATGGTTTTATGGGGCACGGTCCTAGCCATATGTTATTTACCATTAATACCTCAGAATTTAAAAAAGAGTTTGAAAATAAAAAAGGTAAAGTATTTTTTATTTATAGAGATGATGCTGTTAAAATAAGTGCTGGTAAAGTTCCCTGGTCTAAAGGTCATCCTAAATATAAACTAATAGATGATAAATTAGTATTTCAAGGGCAGTATGAAAATTATATTAATAACGATATATACCTTCCTTCTAAATATAGTAAAGACGATTATAAATTAACTACCGAAATATTTTTAGAAGCAAAAAAAACTATAAAAAGTATATCTACTAATTTAGAGTTAGAGGTAATTATACTTCCTCTATCTTTTTCAAATTTTTACATTTACCCTCTACTATCAGATAAAGGTATAAAAGTAATTAATTTATATCATTTAGATTTAGAAAAACTTACTAATATTAAAAGTAGATTTTTAGATGGTATACATACTAAATACTCTAATGAAATAATAGTAAAATTTTTAAATGAGAAATATAGTAAAATACATTCACATAAAGAATATAGTAATTTAGACGAATTAAAAGAAAGATTAACTTTAGAAAGTTCGCTTATGCCAAGTATGTTAGACTTTCCTATTGATGACGCCGGAGTAATTATTTCAAATATGCTTAAACATTATAAAGGTAACGAAGTAATAGATTATAAAGAATTAATTACATATTTAGAAAATTTACATAAAGAAAAAATTAAAAATATTTCTACTAATAAAGTTGGTAGTTAGCAATATTTATATTATATTAATAAATAAAATGTTTTATTATGGCAAAGAAAGCTAAAAAATTAACTAAAGAAGAGTTACAAAGTTTAACTGATATTCGTACAAGAGTAAACACTATTAGAGCTCAGTACGGTGATTTATGTTTAAGAGAAGAAGCACTAAAAGCTGAAAGAGCTCAGATTGATAGTAATCTTAATTTAGTTAAACAAGACGAATATAAAGTAAGCTTAGGACTCCAAGAAAAATACGGCAAAGTCAACATTAATATTGACACCGGAGAAATCGGAGAGTAGCTTATTTCAATTAAATGAGTCTTATAGGTTTTTTAAAGGAGGTTTTAGAATCTCCTTTCCTATTTATTAAAAACGAAAACCATACTTATTTAAATTTTATATAAGGCCCGGTTTCGATAATAATACGATATTTATAATAGAACTCATTAATTAATTGAAAGAAACATGGCAGAAACATTAATCTCCCCAGGTGTATTAGCGAGAGAAAATGATATTTCATTTATAGCACCTGCTCCTGTCGAAGCTGGCGCTGCTTTTATAGGTCCTGCAGTTAAAGGTCCAGTAGAAGATCCTGTTGTCGTAACGTCATACGGGCAATACCAAAGGCTTTTCGGAACTACTTTTGAATCAGGATCTAACAAATATGAATTTTTAACTTCTCTTGCAATAAAATCATACTTTAATCAAGGTGGAAACTCAGCAATAGTTGCTAGAGTAGTATCAGGCTCATTTACTAGAGCTGCTAGTACTCACGTAACAGCATCAGGAGTATCTACTAAACCATTTGCTTTAGAAACTTTAGGTAAAGGTATCATTTATAATGGTGCTTTATCAGCAGATCCTGCAGATATATCACTTAATAGTGACGGGTCTCTTTCAAGTGGTTCAAAAGACAACCTTAGATGGGAAATATCTAACGTTGATAATTCAAAAGGAACTTTTTCTCTAGTTGTAAGAAGAGGAGATGACAACACAAAGAATAAGATTATCCTTGAAACGTTTAACGATTTATCATTAGATCCAAATGATGGTAACTATATTGAAAGAGTAGTTGGAAATCAGTACAGAAGTAAAACTACTGACGGAGATGGTTCAATATATGTTAAGACATTCGGTGAATATGTAAATAAATCGAATTATATTAGAGTATCGGCAGTAAATACTCCAACTCTTAACTATTTAGGTACTGATGGAATAACAGTAAATACTGACTCATCAGATGTTAGCTTCTCTGGTTCGTTACCAACAGCAGGTCAATCAGGATCATTCTATAGTGCAACTGGTAAAAACTTCCCAGATAATAGAAAAGCTAATTTCCATGAAGATATTTCAAATTCAGACACACAAGGTCTAACTGCAGCTAACTATGCTGATTCAATCTCAATCTTAGAAAATAAAGATGAGTATGTCTTCAATATAGTATCAGCTCCAGGTTTAATTTATGACTTTGGAAATCACAAAACTCAAATCGATTCTATAGTATCTCTAGCAGAGAATAGAGGAGATTGTATCGCAGTAGTAGATCTAGAGCAATACGGAGCAACAGTTAGTAACGTAACAGCTGCAGCAGCAACAATTAATACTTCTTACGGAGCTGCTTACTGGCCTTGGTTACAGACTCAATCTTCAACTGGTAAAAATGTATGGATCCCAGCATCAACTATCATTCCTGGAGTATATGCATTTACAGATGGAGCTGCTGCACCATGGTTTGCACCAGCAGGTCTTACTAGAGGAGGTATATCTGACGTTATTCAAGCAGAAAGAAAGCTTACAAGAACTCAGAGAGATACATTATACAAATCAAACGTTAACCCAATTGCTACTTTCCCAGGAGCAGGTATTAACGTATTTGGTCAAAAGACTCTACAGAAAAAGTCAAGTGCTTTAGATAGAGTAAATGTAAGAAGATTATTAATCGCACTTAAGAAGTTTATCGGAGATGTTTCAAGAAACTTAGTATTCGAACAAAATACGACAGCAACTAGAAATAACTTCTTGGCTCAAGTTAACCCATATCTAGAATCAGTAGTACAGAGACAAGGTTTATTTGCATTCAGAGTACAAATGGATGAAACAAACAATACTGCAGATACTATAGATAGAAACCAATTAATAGGTCAAGTATTTATACAACCAGCTAAAACAGTTGAATTTATAGTACTAGACTTTACAATTGAACCAACAGGAGCTTCTTTTGGAGGATAATTTAAAAATTAGATATTTATAATAAATTAAAAGACAATGGCAGTATTAGACCCAAACGAAATAATGTTTAGAGCCTTCGAACCTAAGGTTCAAAATAGGTTCATCATGTATATCGATGCTATTCCTTCATTCATGGTTAAGAATGTATCAGCACCTAGCTTTACAGATGAAGAAGTTAAGCTTGATCACATTAACTCATATAGAAAAATCAGAGGAAAAAGGAATTGGGAAAATATGGATCTAACACTGTATGATCCTGTAAC
>CEPT01135990.1_pt1 | contig 20008 bp, 28 predicted proteins | sample 356221 | NCBI WGS metagenome assembly CEPT01 (sample SAMEA2620081, study PRJEB7988) | marine metagenome | isolation source: saline water (ENVO:00002010), including | reverse complement strand
CCGCCGCCGCCGCCGCCAACCGCACAGAGGTCTCAAGATTTTGACGCCACCGCCAACGGCACGGGGTCTTCTAGTGTCAGTAAAAAGAAAACAAAAAAACGGAAAAGAGCTAAGAAACGTAGAAGTAGAAGAAAAGTTTAAAACTCTAAATATTTTCTATGATTTCAAGTAGAATATATTTAACTTTAAATATAAAATATTAAATATTAATCAATTTTATATGTGTTATTGTTTGATATTATGTAATGTAGAAAATTTAGATATAGAAAATAAATGTAAAAAACATGTTTTTAATTATCAAAAAGACAAAGTTAAAGCAAGACCTAGAATATACATTAAAAAATATCATAAAAAAAGTATTAAACCAAGTAGATATTGGTATGGTTTAAACATTTAATAACAAGAAGTTGTTACAGATTAATAATCAGTGCATCTACCTTTTCGCTCCCAATCACCAAATCTGGTTGGTTCGGGCATTCTTCCACCACGCAATGGGCCACCCCATTCAATATTATTAAATGTAGTTTTTACGAACATTTCTTCATATTCAATTTCATCATCTTCATTGATTAGTTCTTTTTTTTCAGTTATATTATTTAACAATAGACATGAATTGGTAACTGCTGATGCAACATTAATAGAATTAATTTTATTGCAAGTAGTTAAACTGCGAGATACGATAGCTCTCAACATAATTTAGATACAAGAAAGTACTAAATTTATATTCAATTATATTTATATAGATGTTTACAAAAAAAGAACTAGAATATATGAATTCAACTAAAATATGGAGAAACACAATAGAAATTATTGAAAAAGAAACTATAGATAATGATAGTTATACTATTTATAAAGTAAAGGATGAGGATAGTTACTTAGCACTTCCTATGAAATTATTTATTACTAATGAAATAGCTGAAAAATTAGAAAATAAATTAATGCAAGAATTGCACAATAATCGTGTAAAAGTTAATGCAAATTTATAATTTAAATTATTATAATAATACAATGAAAACTATTATGACATTTTGTTCTCGCACTATATCACATCTTAAAACATTATCTAATAATAATAATATTTTAATAGGAATAAAAGGTGGTGGATGTAATGGATATAAATATTATATAGAACCTACAGTAGATGAACCGCAAAAGCGAGATGAAGTTATACAAATAGATGATTTAAAGATTATTGTATGTGGTAAGAGTTTATTGCATTTATTAGGAACACATGCATATTGGAAACAAGATGTTATGGGTGCTAGAATAGAATTTGATAATCCTAATGCAAAATCTACTTGTGGTTGTGGAGATACATTTTCTCTTTAAAATAAAATTGAAAGTTATTTAAAAGATAGAAATATAGTGTTAATGACAGGCATTGATGGCTGAACTCCCAGAAGATATTATTCAATATATTTTAGAATTTAATCCAGAACATCGTGAAAAATTAAAATTAACATTTGATGAATTAGAGAGTAAAGCTGCAGTTATGAAACATAGTATTTTAACAAATGATTGGAATGCAATGAGTGATGAAGAAAGACCATCCTTTACAACATTTATAGTATTTTCGAATTATATAGATGACTTTCAAAGGTATGTGAAAGCTTTGCATAAATGTAAATGTTGTGCAAGACATCAAATCAATAAACCTAGACATTATTATGATATGGAATGGGATTTGGATCCTTCCGATCATATTCTTGCAGCCCAACAAATCCAGAGCCATAGAAATTGCAGTTGTCCTTGTCGTCATATGGCTAGAGCATGCTGTGTAGCATCACTTCCAGCACCAGAACCTGAAGTTATATTTGATTATTATACTGATTAATTATAAATTGAAGTAATTTTTTGATTTTAAACATCAATAAGATGAATAAAATACTTTTTATTTTAGTTAGTGTTGAAGGATATAAACAATTTAATTGGTATTATGATAATCGCATACATAATTTTGGAAATATAGGATTAGGTGGGAAATTTCATGCCTTTATGGCTCCTCATACAAGTAAAATAATTGATAAAATTTCGTATGATAATGTAAATATAAGATTTAAATCAATATACAATTGCTTGCCATATACTGATAATAAAAATATAAGAATATTAGACTTTGGTTGTGGTGTAGGAATATCATCGTCTTCAATACAATATGCATTTCCAAAAGCAAAAATAACTGGAATAGATTGTTCTGTTTCAATGTTAAATAATTGTCCAAAATATAAAGATATAGAATTTAAAAAAGAGTTAGTTCATAGAACTTCATATAACGATGAATCAATAGATTTAATAAATTGTATGTTTTTATTCCATGAAGCTCCTAGCCATGGGAGAAAAGAAATATTCGAAGAAATAAATCGTATTCTTAAACCGGGTGGATTATTAAATATTATGGATATACGATTATCATATGATCCTAATAGATTTATGTTATCTGGAGAACCATTCTTGCTTGATTACTTAGATAATTTTAGAGATGAATTATCTGATTTACCCTTTAAAGATTTAGAAAAACCTCCTGTATCAAATAGACAATTAGATTTATTATTAAAAAAAATTGAAAGCTAATAAGATACTATTAAGTATCTTAGATAACAAGGAAAGCTATGGCCAACCGCAAGAACAACGGTGAATTTATGAAGAAGCGTCAGATGGTTAATAGGTCGCATTTTCAAGTGCATAAGCGCCGTATTCAAAAAGAAGAAAAGTATGACAAATACGACAAACTTCAGCGTTCTAGGATGATCTTGCAAGATAGGCGTAATATTCTCATTGATAACATTCTAATTGAAGTATAATTATAGTATTAAATATAATTGAATAAATATAATATACTTTTTTTATTGTAAATGGATCCAGACAAATTTGAAGAAACATTTGTTAAAAATATATATAGTAACATAGCAGAACATTTTGATAAAACACGTTATCATACATGGCCTAAAATTAAGGAGTTTATAAATAGTCTAAATACTAATAGCAAGATATATGACATAGGCTGTGGTAATGGTAGAAATATGAATCTACGAGATGATTGCGACTTCATAGGTTGTGATAATAACCAAGAGTTATTATCACAAGCAAAGAATAAAAAGTTAGAATGTTTCTATGGAGATAATTTAGATCTACCTTTTGAAGATGAATGTGCTGATGCAGTAATATCTATAGCAGTTATTCATCATTTTTCGACGAAAGAAAGACGAATTAAAGCCTTATCAGAAATTTTTCGTATATTAAAAAAAGGCGGATATATTTTGATATATGTTTGGGCATATGAACAAGATAAATTTAAAAATTATGAGAAGAATGCAATGGTAGAATGGAATAACCAGAAAAATAATGAAACACTTAAAAGATACTATTATTTATTTAGCAGATATGAATTAGATGATTTGGTAAAAAGCAATTTTGATAACATAAAAATACAAGAAAGCGGGGAACAATGTTTTAATTATTATTTGATTTGCAAAAAGTTTTAACATAAAATATTAAGATTATATATTATGTTTTTTATAAAAGAAACATTAGGAGTAGCTGAAATAGATTGTTATGAACTTAAAAAAGCTAACAATATTAAAATAACTAATTTTAAACAGTTTGTTAGAGAAATTAATAAGCGTAAAATGGACGATCATCATGCGTCACATTCAAATGATGTTAATCAATTTTTACATTTTCTATCATCATCGCTCTTTATATATTGTTATGCAATAATATATCCTCATCTATATAAAGCTATAGATTATGCAATACTGTCGATGGTTTTAAGACAATCTGGTCATATTATTTTTGAACCACCAAGCCACGATAAGCAAAAATTACAATTAGGGTTTAATACAAGAGCTAAGATGTTTGTTCTAGGATTATACTCACTTACACCACTAGTTTATCTTATAGAAAATGATTTCCATAAAATAATATTTTATAAAACTACATTTCTTATAGTAGGACATACTATAGCTTTATTTAATAATTATGGTTTTATCATAGCAAGTGTATGGTTAGTAAAATTTTTTACTGATCCTTTTACAGATTTAATTGCATATTATCCTAGTTTATGGCGTATATTTTATACTAATGATTGGAATGAAGCAAAAAAATTGCATATTATGAACCATTATTTAAAACATTAATTATTAGTTCACTATTTAAACTTGTAATGAATTGTTATCATTGTTATTTTTCTTATCATCATTATTGGTTACACTCTTATAAGGTCTATGACGGCATGAAATTAGAAATAGAGTACAACCACTAAATGAAGAACAAATAGATAAAATGAGTAGTATATTATTATCAGAACTATTATTTGTACTGGTAATATTAGTTATGTTAGTATAATTCATCTTTAAATTATACTAAATTTATAAAATTTATTTCAATTTAAATAATTAGTAAATTACAGGATAAGATGCTTGAAGGGCTATTCCACAAGTTCCATCCTGTATTTCACCACTTGTTGAACGCTTGATTCTAACATATCCGTTCTCTCCCCAATCTTCACCCCAACTATTCTTTACTATCCAATAATTTACACCATCCTCTTCACCATAGCCTACAACTAATACACCATGATCTAAGTTAGTACCACATTTAGATGAATCTAATATACCACCTTTGTATGTTTGAAATGTTAATGTATCTGCTTCAATTGCAACAGATACAGGGCCTCTACTTACTGCCATTTTCAGAGCAGTTTCATTTCCACTTGGAACTTCAACACAATCATCCATTTTTATGCCATCAAAACACTCACCACAAGCGTCATCTTGTGCTTCATAAGGTATTTCTGCATCGCTACATAACTTATTATCTATAACATATAAAAAAGCATCTTCCATCTCACCGCCATTACATCCTTCAAATCTAATACAATCTATTAATTCCTGTTCAGATAAATTAATTAATTTACCAGTTTTGATAGCATATTCGCTTTCCATTGCTCCTGTAGAAGAAAATGACCAGCAACTACCACAATTTCCTTGATTTTTAACACTAGTAACCATACCATAGTCTCTCCAATCTATGCTTTCTGGTATAACATCATTAAATTCTAGGTCATCAAACTTGCTGCATTTACTGAAAATATTTCTTTTAAAAGTGCAACCTTTGTTAGATTTTGTTGGCATGTATGTTGGAAAACTAGTTGGTGTGGTGGACGATATATATGTAGGTACCGGTGTTGGAATTAAAAAGTCGTTAAAATTATAGACATACAAAAAAAGTAATGTTATATTCATAAACATTATATATTAAATCTATATAATTTTTAATATTGATTCAATATTATATTATAGCATCCATCATCATATCAATTACTCTTTCTTCCATAAATTCTAAATCTCTATTAACATTAGATTTATTAAATCTATAATTTTTAACAAAATAATGGTATATTTTTAATCTTGGCCCAATAGGTATTTTATAGTATTCTATGAGTTTATTGATAGTATCCTTACTATAGTATATTATTCTATTATTCTCTTCTAATGCTATAGGAATACCATTATTATTAATATCACTAAAATCCGAATTTGCTATTTCTAAAAATTCTAAGAATTGATTTATATTTTTAAAATTCATAGAAATAACAAGTAAAACCCATTGATATCTTATATTTACTTTCATTAAATTTAAAGCTAAGAATTCATTAAAAATTTCATTGCATAATTCTTTCTTGTTTACATTATCTTTAGCATAGTCATTTATTATATATAATACATCTTCATGTAAAAATGGAAATATTCTTTCCATAATATCTATTATATACTTTATTAATATATATTAATAATTCAATTTAAATTGAATTATTAATAATCTAATAAATGACCGGTAGGAACATGGCTGCTTTTATAATAGCACCTATAAAAAAAGCACGTAGTTGTCCTACTTTGATGCATATGACACAGCCTGTATCACCTACTACTATTCAAAAAGAAATAGCTATTGGTACTGCTATGGCTATAACCAGTGTATTTCTAACAGGCGATCATCACCATATAACAACAATTGACGAAATTAAAGATAATTTAACAATGGAGTCAGTAAATATTATTACGAATTTAAAGTATGAAAAATCACCGATATTAGCCAAAATTTATAAATTAAAAAAGTATAAATTATTTGTATTTGCATTATTGCTTCCTATTATAATAAGATTATTGTCATTTACTACTTTTCAATTTCTATTTTAATAAAATTAAATTAAGAATATTTTTTTATTAATATTAATGCCACCTGATGGTCCTGAACGCTCAACACAACAAGAGATAGACTATGAACACGCTTTGCAAGCAGTAAATGTTTTAAATACATACAATCAAAAATATAGATTACATGAAATAATGAAAGAACCAATCTATGGGTATATTTCGACTTATCGCAGCGAGCTTATGTCGAGAATAGATGAATTTAAAACTATAAAATTACAAATACATACTTTAGAATTACTTATCCCTTTAATTGCTAATAATGATAATAAAGATTTAGTAGAACCTATAAAATTAATTTTAACTGCAATAAAAAATGAAATAAATACTATTGAAATGATAAAACATTATACATAATTATTTATTATTTTTCAAATCTACCCTCATTACAGCAAATTTTTACTAAAATTTGATATAGTATAAACAGAACTACTATTGCTCCTAATGTAGAACCTATAATAATTCCAACAAACTCACTAGTCACTTTATCGTTATCATTTTTTTTATTATCACTATCTAAGCTTTCAACTGAATTATATAGAAATTTATTAGCACAATTATTAACTATAGAGTAAGATTCCAGGTACTCTTTTTCATTAATATTACTTTCATTCTTCATTACGATCTTACAATCACCATAATAAAACATAATCTTAGCATTAATAGAGTCTGGATTAATGTCACCATTAATTGGTTCACCATATTGATAATATGGATTAGAAATAACTTTAAAATTACTATTTTGAAGACTACTAACAATATTATTAGCTTTGTAAACAGCAGTTGTTATACCAGCTCCCCACTTAGATTCTTTTCTAACACTGGTTTCAATATTACACATTCCATCAGTAACCCCTACAATAGTAATACCATCGGTCATCCAACGGGTGGGAGGAGATTCATATTTACTGATAGAAATATGAGCACAATAAACAGATGTGAAGGTTAGGAATTTGTAGAACATCTTTCTTTAGTTATAATTATAAAATTTATTAGCTTTCAATTTTATATATATATATATATTATAATGAATATGAAAAATTCTAGCCAAATGCATTCATTATTGACATTATTTTTTTTAGCTAATGCGATATTTTGGGGATTATTTCCTCATTCACAACATTGCAAATTAGCAGCTATGTTTGGTATGAAAGATAAGTGTCCTCCACACTGGATACATGTATATGTAATAGGATTAGGCTCTTTTTTGATAGCATTATATTTAAAACAGGGTAGAGCAGGATTATAATATTAATAATTGAATCAATATTAATATTATTTAATATCTTTAAATAAAACATGGAACAATGGCCAAAAAAACAGATGCTTAATACTATAAGATTTGTATGTAAACTATACAAATCTGGTACTACTGGTGTATATGATTTTAACAATTGTACAAGCGTAACGGAAATGTTAAGATTGATTAAGCCATTTATATGTGAAAAATGTAATATTAATAACTTTAAATTATTGTATAATAATAAAATAATTGTTGATTCAGATGATTGTATTAAAAAAGTATTTACAAAAGACTATATTAATTTAGTTATAAAACCAGATTATATGTATTCTATACCTGAATCTATATTTTATAACGATGTATCTAAGGTAAAAAGCTCAAGAATATCTTACTTGATAAAAATTGATGCAGTTAAAACAATACAGAGATTTTTTAGAAATATAACTATGAAAGAGTGTCCATGTTGTTATGAAAAATGTTTTATTAATAAAAAATATTATAGATGTGATCATTTGATTTGTGAAGAATGTTTTAATAAATGGAATTTGAGAAACGATAAATGTCCAACCTGTCGAGAACCTGTAAAACAAAATTATAGAATAATAGACAGTGTAGCGCGCGCGGCGGACGTCGCGTCAGAATTGTCGGAATTTTGGAATATTTTTAGAGATAATATAAATGTAAATAATGATGAAGTTATTTTCCCACCAATAACTAATACTACACCTACTTTTACTACAACATCTGAAAGAATTTTAAATATATTTCCAGAAAGTCACAGCGATAGAGTGTTATATAGTTACACAAATAGGAATAACAGAATACATAATATAATATCTGATATCATTGAACAAAATATAAATAGTAACATTATTGAAAACAATAACAATAACATAAACAATAACTCTGAAATTCCGCGGCGCCAACGCTTCTTCGGTGACGCCAGCGACGTGGAAGAAGTTGATCCAAGTAATTCTATATGGCGGTCATTAATACGTGCACGTGTTAATATAGGTGAGGGTGGGATATCTGAAAACGCCTTATTAGAATAATATCTAACAACTAGACAATAATTTATTTATATTCATTATTTCAGGTTTATAATCCTGAGGTATAAATACTTTTTTAACTAGATTATCGTCTCTAAATCTGAGTGTATATGTTTGCTGTAGCTTACTTCTACCTATACGACCCAAAGCTTGAATAGTTTTTTCTTGAGTTAAATTATTTAGATCTTTTCCAATATAACCATGGCAAAATTGATAATTAGTGCCATATATATAATCAGTAGATGCTATAATCATAAATAATTTTTGTTGTTGTGATAGTAATTTCATAATTTCTACATAATTTTTATTTTCATGATTAGCGAAAACACCAATACCCATTAATAGCAATATTTTCCATATATCATCAACATCATCTAATAGTAATATTTTTTCAACTATTTCACTCTGTATATCACTTGTAAATATTTTATCATTATATTCATAATCCCATTTTTCAGAATGTTCTTTTTTGTTAGGAATATAGCGTTCGGGTAGTTCAATATTTTTAATTAATCCTCTCAATGTATTAATTTGTTTAGTTAAGATTTTCATAGATTCATCAATTCTACCATCACTAATTTTTTTTTCTTTATCCTGATCTTTTTTTGTACCATCATCCAAGTCTTTTTCTAGTTGCGAGATTTTTTTACTTAAATTGTTATTATATTCTATATTCTTTTGTATATCAATAACTATAGATGGTGGTATTTTAGCAATTTGCAAACAAAATTTAGCTACCTTAATTATATCATCTGTCATATATATTGTAGGTCCATCTGTAAGTGTAGCAGAATCACTAGTAGTAATATTAATAGTACTATTAAAGAAGACATCTGTATCTAGAGACTTAATATCTATAAATTCATCTAGAGACATATTTTTTAGTAATTCTAAATACCATAATTTAATATTTGAAATAGTGACATCTTCTATTGTTTCAAAATAATTTTCAATAGAATATCTTTCTTTAATATAATTTTTATTTTTCATAGTAATTGTAAATAGTATAATGCTTTTAATGTCGAAATATCTTAGAATTGTCAAATTATTGCTACAATAATTTATAGATTTCTGTAATTCTTCATAAGAATCGCAACTATTATGCGGTAACTTTATCTTGTTATCCTTTCCTAAAATAGGTATTGTTTTTTTGTAATCATTACTGGAAATGGTATAAACGAATGATTCTTCACCAAACCTAGTTTTAAAATCTTCTATACTATCATTAATCTCATAATCAGATGGAAATGTTGCAGATGAAAGAACTATATTTGGTATAATATTTATTTTCCAGTTAGTTTTAATATACTTATGTAATTCGTGGTCTTCATAGTCTAAACTAATCGTAGGTTCATCCCAATATAAGACTATGTTTTCTTTTTCATTAAATTCCAACATATAATTCATTGCGGAAGGATATGATTTTATATCTGATATAATTATTTCTACTTTTTCACCACATGTATTATCCACTTTTTTAATAGTTCCATTTCTTTTATCTCTAATACATGAAGAAACTGCAAAATAATGTAATTTAATATCTTCTATATCATCACAACCAAAACAAAACGCTATTTTTTTTTTTTTAGAAATGGCTGCTTTAGCCAAAGCTAATCCTACATGTCTAGCTGCACATACAAATATTATCCTATATTCTTCTGATATACCAATTGGACTCATAGTTTTTCCAGTTCCAGTAGGAGCTTTATATAGAATAAGTTTTGGTTTAGGATATTTAATAATAGTAAAAAGTTCTTTTTGATGGTCATATAACTGGTAATCTTGATATTTGTATATATATTCATTTTTTTCAATAATACTATCGGCATTATTAACTAACAATTCAATAGGTATATCTAACTTAAATATATCTAGTATATATTCGACAAAATTTTTAACATACTTATTTATATTTTTAACATTTAATTTATATATATTAAACAATGAAAAGTAATAATACATCTTACTTTTTTTTGATTTAAACAAATTTTTGATAATATCAATTAATAAAAATTCGAATATTACTTTATTATTTTCAACAAGCTTACTCAACGATTCGATTCTTATTTCATCAGCTTTTTTGATTTTTATTTTATGTTCATTACTAGAATATTTATAATCTAAATTGTATTTTTTAATAAAATTATCTATTGTTTTTTTGATAAATTTCTCGTAAAGATAGGTATCATAACTGGATCCATTATTAGATTCAAGCTTTAAGATATCCAATAAAGAATTTAGTTTATTATATTTATAATCAATATTATGATAAGCGTTTGTAATTAGGTTCAAAATTTCTAATTCATTTGAAGATGTAGGTATTTCTATGCTATTCCATTCAATATAATTGAGTTTCGTTTGTGAAAACTGCATAATGTCTATTATATTAATAATAATAGACATTAATTCAATTTTTAATTAAAAGTTTATTTAAATCGCTATCTGATTTATATTTTAGAATATCTAATTGGTTAGATGTGGTTTTAAATTGTTCACCGCCATATATATCTTGCAGTAACAGCCACTCAAATAATCCACCACAATACAAATAAGTATTTTTATGTCCCATGGATACTAACTGATTATATTTTTTATATATAGTGTAATCATTTGTATTTTTACCATAAATAATAATTGTTTTCTTTTCTTTTATAGCTTTTTCTACTACTTGTACTTCTTTATCAATAGGAATAGTATTTACTATTAAGCATTGTTGGTTACTACTATGTAATGTATTTATCAATATATAATCATTTTTATCAACTTTTTTGATATCTTCAAAGTTAACTTTATTAATACAAGATTGTTCATTTCCCATTATGTAATTTAATATATTTATATTTAAATTTAAAATTAACCAAATTTAACTATAATATCTACTGACTCTTTTTTAACACTTTTAACTGCATGTATAGACAATTCTTCTCTTTTTTTTCTTGTTTTATTGTCAACATTATTATTATTTTTTTTAGATGTGCTATTTCTACTATTCATATCCTTTTCTATCGATTCATAGTTTTCATCTATATATTCGATTATTTTGTTCTCAATTGCCCATTTAAAAAAATTTAATTGTCCTATCGTAGTTTGAATATGCTTACCCTCCTTATATGGTATCGTTATTCGATCCCATCTACAAAATGGATCAAATCTTTTTTTTGAATAAGCTCTCAAATTTAATTTATAACTATCATATACTTTAATTCTTTTATCATCTTCTAACGGATAAACAATATATTTTTCTTTAGCATAATTCGTTACAAACCAATCTACTATTCTTAAAGATATTTTTGATTCTCCATTTATAACACGTAACATTATATCTATACGATCATCTTTATTATAAAAATCTTTTAAATTTTTTAATAATAAATCATTTTGAGTAACATAGCCTGACATTATATTTATAATTCTTATACTTTTAAGTTTAAATTAATTTTTAATTATATTAAGTTTTTTTGTAAATAAAAATTTGTTTATATTTTGATTTCTTCTCTTTAAGTTGCAATCTAAACAACTTATTACTACATTATCATTATTATGACCCATATCATTATTAATTCTATCCAAAGTCCACTGATACTTATTTTTAATTTCTTTATATATCAAAAAAATCTCATTACTACAATAAAAACATCTTAGTTTACATTTAACTAACATTTCAATAACTTTATCTTCTTTAATAAAAAATTTTTCACCATAGATATTATTTTTAATATCTTGTTGTTTGTAACTATTTAATTTACTTTTTATAAATTTAGTTACCATCTTCTCATTATTGCTTACATCATTTAAATATAATTTATTAATTATTTCTATTTGCTTATTGTGTTCCAGTAGTTTATCATCAATTTCATTTTTTTTAATATCTTTTCTTGTGCTATCATATTGTTCTGGAATAACTTTTTTTATATTACTATTTCCTTCTATCGTAATCTTTTTCATATATTAAATTAAAATAAAAATAAATTAAAGATTTAATATAATATAGGTTATTATGACTGAATTAGCAGTAGGTATAGATTTAGGTACTACATATTCTTGCGTTGGTATTTGGCAAAATGATAGAGTAGAAATAATAGCCAATGATCAAGGTAATCGTACTACACCATCTTATGTTGCATTCAATGAAAGCGAACGCCTTATAGGAGATGCTGCAAAAAACCAAGCAGCTATGAACCCTTCCAATACTATTTTTGATGCAAAACGACTAATTGGACGTAAATTTACAGATACCATTATTAAAGATGACATTAAATTATGGCCTTTTGAAGTTGCACCTGATTCTAATGATAAACCTATGATAAAAGTTGAATATAAAAATGAAGTTAAGACTTTTAGTGCTGAAGAGATATCATCTGTGATTTTACTAAAAATGAAAGAAATAGCAGAAGCTTATATCGGAAAGGCAGTAAATAATGCTGTTGTTACAGTTCCCGCATACTTTAATGATGCCCAAAGACAAGCTACTAAAGATGCTGGTACCATAGCAGGTTTAAATATTTTACGGATTATTAATGAACCTACGGCTGCTGCAATAGCTTATGGATTAGATAAAAAAGGCGATGAAAAAACTGTACTTATTTTTGATTTAGGTGGTGGAACCTTCGATGTCTCGTTATTAACAATTGATGAAGGAATATTTGAAGTTAAGGCTACGGCAGGAGATACACATTTAGGTGGTGAGGATTTCGATAATCGTATGGTTGAATATTTCAAGCAAGAATTCAAGAAAAAACATAGAAAAGATATAGGAGACAATCAGCGTGCTTTACGAAGACTTAGAACAGCATGTGAAAGAGCTAAACGTACACTATCGTCTTCGACACAAGCGGTAATTGAAATAGACTCTTTACATGATGGAATTGATTTCAATTCTACTATTACGCGTGCTAGATTTGAAGATATGAATATGGATTATTTTAGAAAATGTATGGTTCCTGTTGAAAAAGTATTAAAAGATGCCAGTATTTCTAAAAATAAGGTTGATGAAGTTGTTTTAGTTGGTGGTTCTACTCGTATCCCAAAGATCCAAGACATGCTTTCAGATTATTTCAATGGTAAAGAATTATGTAAATCAATAAATCCAGATGAGGCAGTAGCATATGGTGCAACAGTACAAGCAGCTATCTTAAGTGGGAATAATAAATCCGAAACTCTGAAAGATTTACTTTTACTAGATGTTACACCTTTATCGTTAGGTTTAGAAACTGCTGGAGGTATTATGACAAAACTTATTGAAAGAAATCATTCTATCCCTTGTAAAAAATCACAGACCTTTTCGACTTATGCTGATAACCAACCTGGTGTTCAAATTCAGGTATTTGAAGGCGAACGTGCTATGACTAAAGATAATAATAAATTAGGCGAATTTATTTTAGATGGTATTCCACCTATGCCTAGAGGAACACCACAAATAGAAGTTTCATTTGATATTGACTCTAATGGTATTTTGAATGTTGGAGCAGTAGAAAAATCTACTGGAAAAGAAAATAAAATACAGATTACAAATGATAAGGGCCGATTAAGTGATGAAGAAATACAGAGAATGGTTGACGAAGCTGAGAAATATAAGACTGATGATGAAAATAATAGACTAAGGGTAGAAGCCAGAAATAGTTTCGAGAATTTAGTTTATCAAACTAAAGGTATGTTATCTGACGACAACGTCCAAGAAAAATTATCCGATGAAGATAAGGATTTAATAAATGAAAAATGCAGTGAAGCAATTAGTTGGTTATCTAATAATGTTTCTGCAGAAAAAATGGAATTAGAAGAAAAAGAAAAAGAATTTCAAGCTGTAATTAATCCAGTTATACAGAAAATGCAGATGCCTGGTGGTATGCCTGGTGGTATGCCTGGTGGTATGCCTGGTGGTATGCCTGGTGGTATGCCTACTGATTTCAATACAGAAGAAAATGGACCAAAAATAGATGAAATTGATTAATAACTATTATTTATCAATATTTATAAAAATTTAATATGTCGGAACATCTGTAGGCGAAAAAGTTATACTAGATGCACTATTCTTACTTTTTCTATTTCTACTCGTGCTTCTATATGGTGTAGGTTTGCGTCTGCGGATACGACGACTTCGTCTTTTTGAACGTCTTGGGCGGCGTGTCCTGCTAAAACGCACTTTCTTAGCTTTAGCTTTTCGTTTTTTCTTTCTTGTTCCGCGAGCGGTTCTTGGTCTGCTGATGATTGTAGGAGTTCCATGCGAAGTAAATCCATCTCGTCTCCACATCTGGTTCGCTAAATTCCTATTATTCACACTTGTATCAAATACTTTAATTTTTTTTCCTATTTCTTTATCGTTTGCTCCTTGAGTTATTAATTCATCTATTATATTATTCCTTGTCCGTTCAAAATTCTTAGCTCTAAAGCAAGCCCCTTCACACCATGTATTTCTAGGGCGACGAAATCCAAAGTATTCACGCCGTGTAGGGGGCGCGGTATAACCTGGAATTGGTATATAATCTAGCTGCACTGATGATTCTCTACGAAGCGGTGGCGGTGGCAGCGAACGTTCTTCAAAACCTAATGTTCGCGCACCAAATTCTAATACTTCTTCACGAGGCGCAAGGAAGGAGTCAGAAGGCCAACGATGGCCTGTATTTCGTTTCACTCGTCGCTTAGCAAGCGCAGCGCTTCTCGGAGATGGAATTCTACATGAATAATGTTCATCTGATGTTTCTCTTGGACTGAACATATATATATATATATATATATATATATAGATAATAAGTAAAAAGAAGTTAAATTTAATGAAATATATATATATATATGAGTGCAGATGAATGTATTGAACTTAAAAACATAAAATATAAAACTATGCTTTTAAGTCCGCATACAGCAGATAGTAAAACACAAGAAAATATTAGTGATCTAGATGAATTAATTAAAAAAGACAAACTTAATAGTGATAAATTACCATGGAGTAAATTAAATAAAACGATGAAAATTAATAAAATAAATAGTTTTATAGATGATTATTCAAAACAACATAAAATGAATGATAAAGAAAAAGAGGATTTACAAAAATTGTTGCAAGATTCACTAAATAAAAAATTATTGCAAAAAGCTAAAGACGTGGTTTATGACAAAAGTGATGGCACGATTAAGACTATACCTAATCTAATGTTTAATAAAGTTTCAAGAAAACATACTATTAAAAATGCCGAAAGAAAGGTTTCGGCTTTAAAATCGCTAGCACCAAAAAAGAAAACTGTTAAAAATAAAAGCGATACAAATAAAAGTAAAGATATTAAAAAATAATTAAATTGATTACAATTAAAAGACAATATATATAATAATATATGTTGAACTATGACAATATTCTAATTGAAAAAGTAGATGAAATATTGCATCAATATGTTGAAAATAATCTGTTAAAATTCTATAAATCAAGTTTTAGTAAAGATTTAATAAATCATATAAAATCAACATTAGATATCACAAAATTAGATAAAAAAGAAGTAAAATATTTTATGAAACATATAAATACAGTTTTAAATAATTATTATAAAAATAAGATGCCATGTAGGTCACATAAAAACAATCGTTCTAAGTATATTCCAGATATAGATAAAGTTAACGAGAAAATATCTATAATAAGAAATATTCCTCAACCACCACAACGGACAGAAGAGTGGTATAGATTTAGATATAATTTGATTACAGCAAGTAATGCATACAAATGTTTAGGTACAGATTCAAAGAAAAATGAAATAATCTGTGAAAAATGTAAAGATTTTGTCATGCATAGTGGTGGTTTTGAAGATTTGGATGGTCCGCTACATTGGGGTGTAAAATATGAACCTTTGTCAGTAATGTATTATGAGTATTATTACAATACAAATGTAGAAGATTTTGGTTGTATACAACATCAAAAGTATAAATTTTTGGGAGCATCTCCAGATGGAATAAATGTGGATCCTAGTTCAAATTTGTATGGAAGAATGCTAGAAATTAAAAATCCAAAATCAAGAGAGATAACAGGAATACCTAAAGATGAGTATTGGGTACAAATGCAACTTCAAATGGAAGTATGTGATTTAAACTATTGTGATTTTTTAGAAACTAAATTTATTGAGTACGAAAATAGTAAAGACTTCTATAATGATGGCTCTTTTAACGAAAGTAAAGATGGTACATATAAAGGAATATTTTTACACTTTATTAAAGATAATAAATCTTACTATTTTTATCCACCTTTTGCTTGTGGTAAAAGAGTATTTGATAAATGGGAAGAAGATACATTAGATAGAAAAGATTATGAGGGTTATGAATGGATGCAAAACATCTATTGGAAATTGGAAAAAGTCAGTAATATTTTAGTTTTACGCAATAAATCATGGCTTGCTAAAGCTATACCAGAAATTGAAAAAACTTGGAATATTATAGAAAAAGAAAGATCGGATAAATCGTGGGATAAAAGAAAAGCAAAAAAAAATAAAGAAAGACCTAAAAAAACAAAATCCTTTCCTATAATTATTAATGTTGATATATAATATATGAAATTGCCTCCATATTGTTATATAACATCATGGATAATTTTAATTCAAGGTATTATTGCATATACATATATACCAAATGAACTTACATTAGCACATATTCTTATGGGTTTAACATCGGTTATACATCATAATAGAAGAGATAAATACTATTATTATGATATAATTAGATTTACAGATATACTAGCAGTATATACTTTTTTTTATTTATTTTACTATCATTTTGGATATTATATATCTTTATTTATATTTTTATTCTATTATATTTTTAGTTTTATAATATATTTATTATCTGTTAAGCTAAAAGATTATAGGGTTACATTGATAGCACATTGTAGTTTTCATTTATATTTTATAGTTACAATACCTAAATTCTATAGTTTATTACTTCGATGATTCAACTAGTTTTTTTTTAGTTCCAGGTGGTTTATATCCTAATAAACATAATACTATTCCAACTGATAATATTCCCATCGTAGCCAAAGCCATTTTGTTGTATTTTTTATTATTAAGCATATATAATACTATTAATATTATAATTTTAATCTATTTAAAATTATAATATTGTAAAGTATATAATTATGGATGACGATATGTATGTCATTAAAAGACACGGAAAAAAAGAAGCTATATCGTTTGATAAGATACTAAAAAGAGTTAAAAAATTAGGAGAAGAAGTTGGTATTAATTTAAATTATACATCTCTTGTTATGAGAATTATCGAACAGCTTTATGATGGTATAGAAACTAAAAAGATAGATGAACTTACAGCACAACATTGTGCAAGTCAAATCACAATACATCCAGATTATGGAACATTGGCGAGTAGAGTTGTTGTATCAAACAATCATAAAAATACCCTTAATAGTTTCTCTAAAACAATGGAATTATTATATAATTATTTTGATAAAAAAACAAATAATACTAAGCCTCTGTTATCTGAAGTTTTTTATAACAATGTATTAAAAAATGCTGCAAAGTATGATGAAATGATAAATTATAGTAGAGATTTTGATATAGATTATTTTGGATTTAAGACACTTGAAAGAGCATATTTAATGAGTATTGATAAACTAGTTGTAGAAAGACCACAACATATGTGGATGAGAGTTGCTATTTGTTTACATGGTGAAAATTTAGAAGCAGTAAAAGAAACATATGAACTTATGTCTCAAAAATATTTTACACATGCAACACCTACATTATTTAATGCTGGTACTCCAAGACCACAATTGAGTTCATGTTATTTAATTGGAATGGAAGAAGATAGTATTGAGGGTATTTACAATACATTGAAAGATTGTGCGTTAATATCCAAGTATGCTGGAGGAATAGGATTACATATACATAATGTGCGTGCTGCTGGATCACATATTCATGGTACAAATGGTACTAGTAGTGGTATTATTCCTATGTTAAGAAATTTTAATGAAACAGCAAGATATGTGGATCAAGGTGGTTCAAAGAGAAATGGTTCTTTTGCAATATATTTATCTCCAGATCATGGTGATATCGAAGCTTGGTTAGATTTAAAAAAAAATACTGGAGATGAGAATGCTAGAGCACGCGATTTATTCTATGGTTTATGGGTTCCAGATTTGTTTATGGAAAGAGTTAAAAGTGATGATATGTGGTCATTGTTTTGTCCAAATACATGTCCAAAATTAAGTGAATTATGTGGTGAAGAATATAAAGAATATTATATAGAATGTGAAAAATCTGGTAAAGCAATTAAACAAATAAAAGCTCGTGATCTTTGGTTTAAAATATTAGATGCACAAATGGAAACTGGTACGCCATATCTTTTATATAAAGATTCGGCGAATAAAAAGTCTAACCAACAAAATTTGGGTACTATTAAAAGTTCAAATCTTTGTGTAGAAATTATAGAGTATAGTGATAAAAACGAAACAGCAGTATGTAATTTAGCTAGTATAGCATTATCTATGTTTGTAAATATAGATAAATCTTTTAATTATGATAAATTACTTGAAGTTACAAAAGTTGTAACGAGGAATTTAAATAACATAATAGATATTAATTATTACCCTACCGAAAAAACACGTAGAAGTAATATGAGACATAGACCTATAGGTATAGGTGTGCAAGGTTTAGCTGATGCTTTTATATTGATGGATATACCATATCATAGTGCAGAAGCAAGTGAAACCAATAAGAAAATATTCGAAACAATTTATTATGGCGCAATGGAAGAGAGTATAGAATTGGCTAAGAAACATGGAAAATATGAAACTTTTGATGGTTCTCCTTTATCAACCGGTAAATTTCAGTTTGATTTATGGAATGTAAAACCTAGCGATCGATATGATTGGAAAAAACTTAGAAAGGATGTTATAAAACATGGAGCAAGAAATTCGCTATTGTTGGCCCCAATGCCGACTGCGTCAACATCACAAATATTGGGAAACAATGAATGTTTTGAACCTTTTACAAGTAATATATATACAAGAAGAACACTTGCGGGAGAGTTTATAATAATTAACAAACATTTAATTAGGGAATTGATAGAATTAGGTGTTTGGAGCGAGGATGTAAAACAAAATATTATAGCAAATAAAGGAAGTATACAAGAATTGAATGGTTTATCGCAACACATTAAAGATAAATATAAAATAGTGTGGGAAATTCCGATGAAACACCTGATAAATATGTCAAAAGACAGAGGCGCGTTTGTTTGTCAAAGCCAAAGTTTGAATTTGTGGGTAGAAGAACCTAATTACAAAATTTTAACATCAATGCATTTTTATAGTTGGGAACAAGGGTTAAAATCTGGTATTTACTACCTTAGAAGAAAGCCGCGTCATCAACCACAGCAATTTACCATTCAACCAAAGAACACCTCTTCACAAGAAGAGGGTCCTTGTGAAATGTGTTCGGCATAGATAATATTAATAAACTATATAAATATACATTATTATATCAATAATAATGTATATTCCAATAGTATATAATCCTTTTATATTTACA
>CEPT01041917.1_pt1 | contig 20163 bp, 23 predicted proteins | sample 356221 | NCBI WGS metagenome assembly CEPT01 (sample SAMEA2620081, study PRJEB7988) | marine metagenome | isolation source: saline water (ENVO:00002010), including | reverse complement strand
TCTGTTAATAGACAACAAAAACTTCTGGAAAGCTTAAAAGAAAAAAGAAGTGACAGACTCAAAAACCAAATAAAAGAAAACGCCAGCATAATCAACCTAGTACAACTCTGGAAAGAAGAAGAGTCTAGAGAAAAGCTAATAAAATTAGCAGAGCTTAGAAAGCAGGTTGTAAGCGATGAGGTTGAGAGACTCTCATCTATGGATGAAGTTAAAGCTAGAATTTTAGGTTTGAGCGAAGACGAGGCACTTAACGGATGATTATACCAAACAAAAAATCTATTTTTGTCCACATCAACAAAACTGCTGGCAGTAGTGTTGAACATGCTTTTGGTGTTTACCCAGATGACCAGCATAACACAGCCAAAGAATATATAAAAGAATTAAGCTCTAGAAAGTGGTCTACTCATTTTACTTTTTCTTTTGTAAGAAACCCTTGGGATAGAATCGTATCTTGGTATCTCTGGACTAATAGATCAAAATTTTGGTATGACGGAATTCCAGACGATGACATGTTCCCACAAATGTCTGCTGGACATGGGGATTCAAGAGCCTACATAGATCATGGAGGGCATCCACAAGTTAAAGAGAATTGGTATTTAAATTTAAAACCTCAATTTTTGAAATTCTTAAAAACCATAGAGTCTACAAATGATATGTCACTCTATACAAACATTTATAAAAACAATAACAAAGGTAGATGGGTAGCTAATCAAATTAATTGGTTAAAAAATAACAAAGGTGAAATTGATTTTGATTTTATAGGAAGATTTGAAAATTTACAAGAGGACTTTGATAAAGTCTGTGACCAGTTAGATATCGACAGAAGACAATTAGCTGAAGCTAAAAAGTTAAACAAAAAGCCGCACTACTCTAAGTTCTATGATTCAAAAAGTATTGAATTAGTTAGAGAACTCTATCAAGAAGACATAGAATATTTTAATTATGAGTTTGAAGACCGAAAAAGAGCAATTGCATAAATGTAAAGTTTGCGATAAGACTTTCGCTACAGAAAGGTCTTTACATGCACATCTTAAAGCTCACAAGCTAAGGCTTGCTGAGTATTATCAAACTTATTATCCACGTTATGATAAGCACGATGGAAATATAATTAAATTTAAAAACAAAGATTATTACTTTGAAAACGATTTTAACTCTCGTCAAAACTTGCGCCTTTGGTTGAAGGGGCAATCTAAGCCAGAAGCAAAAGAATACTGTCGAGAGTTATTAATTTCAAGAAAAGAAAAAAAAGACCTTATTTTTGCTCCAACTCAAGTAGAGCTAAGAACCTTAATGATGCCGCCAGTTCAAGTCTATAATTCCTTTTTCGATGATTATTATAAACTTTGCGAAGAGGTTGGTTTAATTTCTAGGTATAAAAAACCTGAAGATAAAATTTCAGTAAAAAATCAGAGCAGCGCAAAAATATACGTTGACACAAGAGAACAGAAACCTTTAGATTTTAAAAATCTTAATAAACAAATCAAAAACTTAAAATTTGGAGATTACGCTTTTAGCGATCAAGACTCTAACACTTATATAGAAAGAAAGTCTGTTTCTGACTTCATAGGAACACTTAGCGGGGGCTTTGACCGATTCACTAGAGAGATAGAAAGAGCAGGGGAAGCAGAAGCTTCTCTTATTGTATTGATTGAAGAAGATTTAAATAAGTGTAGATCATTTAATTTCTTACCCCATGTATCAAAGAAGATAAAGGCTACCCCTGAATACATATTTCACAATGTTAGATACCTAATTCAAGCGTACCCTCACTTACAATTTCTATTTGTTAAAGACAGAAAAGAATCGTCTAGAGTTATTGAAAAAATATTTTTAAGCAATAATACACACAAGTATTATGACTTGCAATACTGTTACGATATGAAAGTTTTATAAATATGAAAAATAATAAACCAATTGAATGGCTTGGTGGAACATTTACTTTTGATTTTCAAACTAGAGAGTCAAGACTTAAACCAATGGAAGAACACTTGCTTTATTTAAAAGGCAAGCGCAATTTAAAGTTTCTAGAAATAGGAAGCTGCGAAGGTCAATCAACGCTTTGGTTTTTAACTCAAATATTAACTGATCCAACATCAAACATAACATGCATAGACCCCCACAGGGATAACGGTTGGTATAATGATCCAGAGAACGAAGTTAGAATTAAAACTGAAAACCAAAAAACAACCTACGAAGCATTTAAGTCAAACATCTTAGACAAATACGGTGACAAGGTTGAGTATCACAAAGATCGATCTTCTAGCGTTCTTCCTTATTTAAAATCAAAATTTGATTTGATTTATATTGATGGAATTCACGATCTTTACCATACCTATATGGACGGTAAATTTTCAATCAATTTATTAAAAAAAGGAAAATACATAATTTTTGATGACTACTCAAATGATGTTGTCGAAGCTGTCGAACTTCTAAAAAAAGAAAACATTATAACAAATCAAGAAGTATTGCACGATAGGGATATTCTTATACTCAAAAATACATCGTAATGTGGTATGCTCAAGAAGATGAGAAGACTTTTGAGGACTTAAACAAAGAGTTCTTAAAGATCAAAGGAAACCTTGAAGGAAAAGAGGCTAGGATAACTCTAGCTAAATTTCTTCGGGCAAACTTAGGCATAACAACCGAACTCATATCTGGAATAAAGTTAGCCCCCTTTCAAGAAATAATGCTGAAAGGAATGCTCAATAAAAACTTCAGTATGCTTGTTCTTGGTCGTGGTTGCGGTAAAACTTTTATTGCTTCTGTGTTTTGTTTTCTACAATGCATTTTTGAACCTGGCACCAAGATACTAATTGCTGGCCCTACATTTCGTACTGCCCGTTTTATCTTTAATAATTTAGAGAAGCTGGTCGAGTCTAAAGGTGCAGAGCTTTTGTCTCAAGCTTTTGGTGTAAAAGCTAAACGCAATGATCAATTTGAATGGCAGATTAACGGCGGCTCTATAACAGCTATTCCTTTGAATGGCGAAAAGATTCGTGGCTTCCGTGCAAATATTCTAGTTCTTGATGAGTATCTTTTGTTACCAGAAGATATTATCAATACGGTTCTCATGCCATTCCTTGTTGCTCCTCAAAATATGAAAGAGCGTTTAGAGATAAGAGAGGTAGAAGACAAGCTTATCGCTGAAGGCGTAATGACTGAAGATCAAAGAATGAAGTTTGAAAACAATTCAAAAATGATAGCTTTGTCTTCCGCAAGTTATACTTTTGAAAATTTATACAAGACTTATAAAGAGTGGGTTCAAAATATTTACAGTAAAGAAAAAGAAAGCGATACGAGTTATTTCATAAGTCAACTAAGCTATGAAGCTTTGCCTACAGAAATGATAGATACAACAGTGATCGAAGAAGCTAAAAATGGCGGAACTTCAAACGCTTCTTTCCAACGAGAATACTGTGCTCAGTTTACAGACGGCTCTGATTCTTACTTTAGCGCAAAGAAAATGCACGAGTGTACAATTGAAGATGGGCAAATTCCAACGGTCAGGATAAAAGGCTCTACAGAAGATAAGTATATTATTGCGATTGACCCCTCATTTTCTAACAGTCCAAGCTCTGACTACTTCGCGATGTCAGTGATAGAGATAAACGAAGAGAATCAAACAGGAACACTTGTTCACAGTTATGCGGTAGCGGGTGGAGACCTAAAAGATCATATAAGTTATTTAAATTATTTAGTGGAAAGCTTTAATGTTGAAATGCTTATAATTGATAATGCAGGTTCTCAATTTATAGATAGTTGTAATGAGTCTGAAATATTTTCTAAAAACCTAGAGTTCTTTGAATTCAATAGTGATGCGGAAGGTTCTGATTATCAAAAACAAATTACTAAAGTCAAGAAAGATTACAACAAAGAAAGCGGTAAAATCTGTTTCAGACAAATCTTCACATCAAACTGGCTCCGTAAGGCAAACGAACACCTTCAGGCTTGTATTGATCATAAGCGAATTTGGTTTGCCTCAAAAGCTACGGCAAATGGGCCTATCTTTAATTCAATGACATCTCAAAGGATTAATCTTGACTTGCCAAAAGGAGAAACAATATTGGACTTTATAGAAAATCAGGATAACTTAATATATCAGACTAAAAAGCAATGTGCGTTAATTGAAGTAAAAAGCACAGCAAAAGGCACACAAACATTTGATTTACCGCAACATTTGAAAAGAAATACTTCAGCCAACAGAGCAAGGCGAGATAACTATACCACACTAATGCTTGGTGTTTGGGCGTTGAAGTGCTACTTTGATATAAAAGGTGTGCAACAGGAAGAATTTAGTGACACTTTTTCTCCCATGATGCTTTAATTTGTGTAAATATTTAAAATAAAATAAAGTTTAGCAATGGAACAAAATAACAAAAAAGCACCGAAACAAGCAAAAAGTGCTAAAAAGCCAGCAAAAAAGGCGGCTCCTAAAATGGAGGAATCGGTGGCATCTAGTGCCACCCCTTTGTTTACTGAGGAAATAGTCGCAACTTCCACGAGAAGAAACAAAGCTGGAAGTATTCATAGAACCGACAGGTTTAAGAATATTACCGATGGAGTAGTTCCATATAAATATACATACGGCGTAACTAATAAATCTAATTTAGACATTAGAGACACCGTTATTCTTTGTCAAAAAGCTTATTACAACTTTGCTATATTTCGTAATACAATTGACATGATGACAGAGTTTTCTTGTTCTCCTATTTTTTACAGAGGGGGAAGCAAGAAGTCTAGAGATTTTTTTGAGGCTTTATTTAATAAAAACAATTTAAGAAGTTTCATGGACAAGTTTTTCAGAGAGTATTATCGCTCTGGAAACGTTTTTGTTTATAGGTTTGATGGTAAGGTTTCAAATGATGATTTAAGAAAGCTTACTCAAACTTTTGGTTCAAATGGCGTGTATGTTAACCTTCCTTTGAGGTACATGATTTTGAATCCAGCCGACATTCAAATTCAGGGCGGCTTGAATTTTACAACTGGTAATTACTTTAAAATCTTAACTGACTACGAGCTAAACAGACTTAGAACTCCAAAGTCAGAAGAGGATGTTGATGTTTATAATAGTCTTCCTCCAGAAACTAAAGAGCAGATTAAAAACACAAAAGGCAATTCTGTTTTGATGCCTTTAAGCTCTGAAAAGATCAAAGCTATATTTTACAAGAAGCAAGACTACGAGCCATTTGCGGTTCCTATGGGTTATCCAGTTTTAGAAGATATCAACTGGAAAGCTGAGATGAAGAAGATGGATATGGCTATTGCCAGAACCATGCAGCAAGCAATTCTTCTTGTAACAATGGGAACAGAGCCAGACAAGGGTGGTGTTAACCCTAAGAATTTAGCAGCTATGCAAGACCTCTTCAAAAATGAATCTGTAGGAAGAGTTCTTATTGCCGATTACACTACCGAAGCTAAATTTGTTATTCCTGACATTGGAAACTTACTTGGGCCTCAAAAATATGAAGTAGTAGATTCCGACATTAGAATTGGCCTACAAAACATTCTTGTTGGAGATGAGAAGTTTGCGAATCAATCAATTAAGACAGAAGTATTTTTAGCTAGACTAAATCAAGCTAGAGAAGCATTTATAAATGAATTTTTACTTCCAGAGATTAAAAGAATCTCTAAGGAAATGGGATTCAAGAATTACCCAATGCCATGCTTTGAAACTTTTGCTCTTGGTGATGACATGACATCATCTAAGATTTATAACAGACTTGTTGAGTTAGGTGTTCTCACACCAGACGAAGGAATAACAGCTATCGAGACAGGAAGACTTCCAGACCCAGAAGAATCTCTTGAGTCTCAAAACAAATTTAAAGAACTAAGAGATAAAGGTTTATATCAGCCTGTTATCGGAGGAAAGAAAAACGGAGGAGGCGGCAGACCACAGGGAACTGGCACTCCTCAAGAAACTAAGAATGTTAGCCCGATAGGTCAAGGCGAACAAAGTCAAGCTTATTATAGTTTGAGAAAAGTTTCTGATAATCTTATTTTATCTAATCAATTGATGTCGCGGGTGGAGGCTTCTTTAAGAAAGCTACATAAAATCAAAAGATTAAATAAAAGACAAAAGGAAGTGGCTCAAGGTATTACTGAAGTTATTGTTGCGAACGAGGAACCTAAAAATTGGATTAAGAGTATAGACAAGTATCTTACTAATCCAGTTGATGATAATGAGGAAAGAGTTTCTCAAATCAGGGATATAGCGCAGCACCACCAAGTTGATTACTATTTAGCCAGTATTCTTTTAGCTAGTGAGCAGAAGAAAGAATCTGACAATGGCAAGAAATAGAGTCAGCTACGGCGTACAGGACGTATTTTTTGGATCGCCAGAAGGAGTAACCGATATCAGGGTCACTGGTGTTTCTGGTGACAATTCTGATGGGTATCAAGTTCTTAGTCGGCTTTACAGAGTTCAGGATTTTAATTATAGTTTTGAACTTCCAAAAGAACAAGTTTCTGTACTAGGAAGAACCTCTAGTGTTAACAGTCAACTAACTGCTCCTCCTTCTGTTAATGTTAATTTCAGTTATATATCCGATGGGATAAATAACGAAAACAGAATGGGATTTAGTTTAAGGAAGAGTCGGGTTGAAACTCCAGTTCAATTTATATCTGGACTATTTGATAGGTTAACAGATAGAAAAAATATTTATCTTCAAATTGCTCAAACTGGAGAAGAAGTAAGAAGTCAAAGGGCTGGTGGTTATCCACAGCCGCTATTTCCAACTGGACATCTTATTACGGGTCAGGTCGCTGACCCTAATGCTTCTAATTATGATTATTTAATTTTTCAGAATTCTTATATTAATAGTTATTCTGTTAGTTTGGGTGTTGGTGAATTGGTTACTGTGAGCGTGGGTGCTGTTGCTGATAACGTTTTCATGAAAAGCGATATCCAAGGTAAAGGCGTACCCTACATAAATACACAAACAGCAGAAACTGGTTTCAGTGGCGTTGCACTTTTAGTCCCAGATCATTTTAAACCAACCAACATAGAAAACCCATCGACTCCATTTGTACCTAGTAATATAGATTTACAACTAACTAAAAGAAGCGACACAGGCATTAAGTTTGAAATAGATACAGTTCAAAGCTGTTCTGTTTCTCTCGGTTTGGAAAGAGAAAATATTTCTTATTTAAATTATAAACTTTACGATGACAGACCTTTGAATTTACCCGTTCAAATCAGTGTCGATTTAAGTTATTTAACTTCGGGGAGTTTAACTGGTAATCTTTATGAAGATTTTGTTTTGGACGATCAATATGATTTAAATGTAACATTTAAAACTGGTTTGGGTGTTCAGCACATGGTTTATGATATTTCTGGTTTGAGATTAGCGTCTGTGGATTTTTCATCTGCCATCGGCTCTAATAAACAAAGTTCTCTTAATTTTGTGGGGGATTTTGATTTAGATGATAATGATAAGGGATTTTTCGTCAGCGGAAGTGTAATGAATATAGAGTCTTTACAAATAGTTGTTACAGACGGAGGAGTAGACAAAAACGTTGTTACGGGTGTAAGTGGGGTCAGTACGACTGCATCGCCTTTTTTACAACCACAATATTAAAAGAATTTTAAAATGGCTACAATAGAATTAAGAGATTTAAATCCAGCGGAGTTTAACAATAATTTAATTGTTTATGGTAAGGTTGGTATCGGCTCTAGCGACTTGGCATACAATGGACTTCAAATCAAACCATCTTCAGGTAACGGACAGTTAGTTGTTGAAAGGGCTAGTGGAGCAAGTTATCTAATTAATGCTCAAGCCTCTCTTGTGCAAATTGGCACAATAAGTAATTCCCCTTTGCAGTTGATAACTAATAGCAACGCTTTTGTACATCTTACAACGGGCGGTAGGCTCGGCGTCGGGACGACTTCACCGACTAACCTTTTACACCTAGAAGAAACGACTACAGCTAATGCTTATGTTCACGTTCAAAACACCACCATTGGTAATGCTGGTATAAAATTACAAAATAGCCAAGGCCAATGGACTATTGTTGCGAATGACAGGCTTCGTTTTATTGATGATGATAGTGGCGTGGAGAGAATGAGCATTACTTCGGCTGGCAATGTGGGTATTAACGAAACCGCCCCCAGCAAAAGACTTAATGTGAATTCTGGTTCAACTGGAACAGTGGCGGAATTTGAATCTACTAGCACGACTGCTAAAATACAATTTAACAATTCGGGTGGTAATGCATGTTTTATCGGCTCTAATAACGATAAGCTGCTCTTTCAGACAAATAGCACTAATAGAATAGCAATTACGAATGCTGGCGACATTGGGTGTGGGACGACTACACCAGATGCACGAATTGAGATTGTAAGCGATGGATCAGATGACGCTGGAGCACATTTACGTTTAACACACGCAAACAACAACTCTACCGACGTAGTTTCTACTGTTAATTTTTCAAACAATAGTGGCTCTGTAGCGAAGATAGTAGCTGGAACTACAGGCGCAAACAACACTGGGTATATTAGCTTCTTTACTGATAATGCTGGAACATCATCAGAAAAGATGAGAATCCTTGCGGATGGCAAGATTGGCATCGGGACAAGCGCGGCGGCGGCTAATTTACATGTAGAAGGAGGAAGTTCTCAAGCCAGACTTATAGTTAATAGTAATACTCAACAAGATAACCACGTTGCAATTGGTTATGGCAGTGTTGGGGCCGAAATAGACAATGGAACATTTTTAACTCACGTTGGTTCAGGTAACACATTTAACATTGACAACGGTGGAGCACCTAATTCCATAGTTGCAATTAAAACTCGCCCTTCATCTGGCTCTTCGGTTGAGAGGCTGAGAGTCGATAAAGATGGTAACGTGGGTATCAACGAAACTACCCCAACCGAAAAACTTCATGTTGATGGTAATCTTAAAGTTACTGGAAACGTAATAGTTGGTTCAAGTGGCGCAACAACACTATCTGACACTGGCCCTTATGATCCTTATGTTCTTTTCAAGTGGGAAGGTCAATACCATCAAAATGGTGGTCACAATGATCCACCAAATCAATTTTTTGACACACAACTTCACTACGCTGATGCTACTTCTCCGTGGAACAAATCGAGTGTTGCTACAAAATCTTGCGAGGACTTGACAACACTTGTAGGAACAGCAACTTTCGATACGACCTACAAAAAATCCAGAAGTTGGAACTGGCACTATCTAATGGGGCTTAAAAACACTGATAGAACTAATACTTCTTTTCCAACTAATTACATGAGAATAAAAATGCCTGTTTATTATACAGCGGGTGCTTCTGATCATCATGTCTTTTATCTTAAAATCTTAATGGACAGAAATTCAGGTTATCAGCTTTGCGTAGCTAATGAAGCTGGCACTCCGCAAAAAAGAGCAGGGGTTGCTACAAGAACCTCTGGAGGCGTAAACACAAGAGGTGTTGGGGTTGGGCCAAGAAACTGCAATGCAATGCAGGGTCATAGATATTATGGTGAATGGACAAATGTTTTAATTGCCAAAGAGCACATCGAGGATTATTCTTTTGCTGATACAGGTTCCCCCACTGGACGTTCAATAAATTTAACAATAAATATGACAGGAACCCAAAATAGCGACTTATACTTCATGGGTATTGCAATTGGGAAAAATAAAAAAGGAGTTGTTGTTAATGGCCCAAGAGGTTTATATCACGGAATGGCAGAAGGAAACAGCAACAGAGGCCAATGGCCAGACGGCGGCGGAACCTTCAGAGATGGACTTAGACATAACGGCAACTGGCATTATTCTGAAATGGTGTATGTTTATCATCGATACGCTTGTTTCACACCCATACAAATTCCTAGCACAGACAAGGATTTAATAGTTACAATTTTAGATTCTGGCTACCACGATCATCATGAAGACAACACACACTTCTTTTTGGTTGATGACGATGGATTGGGTGTAAAAGACGGAAATCTTGCCGATGATTCTCAAGCTGGCCGTTACGGTTACAACTCCATTGCTCCAAACACAGTTTACAAGGGAAGCGTGATGAACATAGGAAGCTGCCAAAATATGATGAGGAATATTGATGGTCATTATGGAAGAACGGCAATGACTTTTATTATTCCACAGTCAGAAGTTGCTAGAGTAGCTAGTACAACCGATGGAATTAAACATCTCAAGCTCGGAATGAGTCAGGTTCATAATCACTGGAATCATGGATACATGAGGGCTATTTACGTTGAAGAGGCTTCTTAAAAAATATTTGACATAATAGATACAAAGGTATATATTAATTCAAATGTCAGAGGAAAAACAAATGTCTACAACTGAAGCGGTTAACCTTTTGGTTAATGCGGCTCGCCAACTTAAATTAACTTTTCAGGAACATCAGACAATCGAGCAAGCTGCTCAAATTGTTGTTTCTGAATTAAATAATAAATCTTCAGAAACTGAAGAATAAAACTCAAACTCAAAACGTCTAGTTTAATCAAATAACATTATGGCTACTGCTAAAAATAATAATAACAATGATCCAAAACCAGGATATAAGTCCACAGAGTTCTGGATTACAAGTGTCGTCGCAATTCTTTCTATTTTATGGGGAGCGGGGGTCGTAGACCCAGAAGGTGCTTCAAGTGCTGATAAGGTATTTGGATTTATCTGTTCCGCCGCCGCCGCTATGGGTTATACCATCTCTAGAGGTATGGCCAAGAAAAAGGCTTAATTAAATGGGGTTCTTATCAGCAATATTCAAGGCTCTTCTTGAATGGTTGTCTGCTGAAGTAAAAAAAGATACTAAAGCAAGTGACGCTGATGCGACCCCAAAAGACCTTAAAGATAAATGGCGCAAAAGAATTCTAGAACAAGAAAATAATTCTAAGAATGAAAAAGATTCTGATTCTATCTCTGACTAGTTTACTCTTTATTGGTTGTGGTTCTACAAAAGTTGTTTTTGTTGACACTCAAGCCAATCTAGTAAGAATCGGCCCCGATGTTTCTGGAAAAGTTTATATTCAGAAAAACGGAGAATGGGTTCTTTCTAAAAACAAAGTAAAGCTTCCAGAGGGTTGGTATGCTGGAGGATTGCCAACTGATTAAATTTCCTATCCTCACCTTGGATTGGATTACATAACATAGTTCGACATATCATACACATCCTCCTCATAAGGGGGAGAGTCTTTTACGGCTCTCCCTCTTTTTTTTTCTTAAAAAAGTCTAGATTTCAGTGTAATTATTATTGGAGGATGATGTATGAATTGTTTTAACTTTTTAGATAAATTAAAAATAGAAAAGCTTGATGCTATATTAAGCTTCTTAAATCGAGACAGTGTTTTTTCTATAGTTTACTCTATATTTTTTGGAATAAGCGTTGGATTAAATATATATCAATATGTGTTAATAAAGAAAATTTTTGATTTAGTTCAATAAAATTTTCTAATTGACTTATTTTTTGTGTATTTATTAATGAATTTCGTTTATTTTTAGGGGAAAAAATTATGGATCAATTTGGATTTGAAGACTTTGAAGTATCTGGTGCTCGTCCTGGCCCGAAATCAGGAGCACAAACACCAGCGAAACCATCCGAAAGAAAAAAGGGGTCTTCTAGAAATAAACCTGGTAGTGCAGGTAAAGGCGGTTCGGCAATAAACTTTTCTGCAAAAGTCGTTGAAGCCCTAAAGAACAAAGTAAAAGAGCACAACAAAAAACACCCTTCTAAGAAAGTAACACTTTCACAACTTAAAAAAGTTTACCGTAGAGGAGCGGGAGCTTTTTCTCAAAGCCACAGACCTGGTCAAAACAGAGGGTCTTGGGCGATGGCTCGCGTTAATATGTTTCTCAAAATGAAGCGAGGCGGAAAAGTAAAAGACTCTTATCGCAAAGCTGATCAAGATTTAGCTTCAGTAAGGCAAGACATCACAGAGCTTCAATTAGAAGATTCTATTAATGTAACAGTTGAAAGCTTTTTTGATTTGACAGAAGAGCTTGAAATTGATGATGAATCTTTTGCTGAAGCGGCTATAGATATTGAATTCTATAAATTAGATTATGACTTTCAAGATATAAACGAGCTTTATTTAGATGATTATCAACCACTAGGATTTGATTGGTAAAATGTCAATACAAAATAAAAAATACGAAATTGATTTAACCTTCGAGGCTACAGCAGCCAAAGAAGGTAAAACTTTAAACAAACCCTTTAGAACCCCTAAAGGCCCAAAGAAGTTTTCTGTCTACGTCAAAAACGAAAAAGGGAATGTTGTAAAAGTAAATTTTGGCGATCCCAACATGGAGATCAAACGCGATGATCCAAATCGTCGAAAGAATTTTAGAGCCAGACACAATTGCGACAATCCTGGCCCAAAAACAAAAGCTCGCTACTGGTCTTGCAAAATGTGGGAAGCAAAAAAGTCTGTCACAGACTACACAAAAGGCTCAGAAGATTGGGACGGAGTCACTTTCTATGATCACGAAGAACTTTTAAAAGAAAACCCATCCTTAGCTTTCGTTGTGGAAGACATCATGGAAGCAGACTGCGGTTGTGGTAAAAAATGTGATTCGGAAGAATGTGAAAAAGGCGAGTGTGGATGCTGCGGAGATGACGAGGCAAAAGCTGATGAATACAGCGATCATGAGGTTAGTATGGCTGCATCTCAGATGATGAAAATTGCCAGACAGTCCACTCAATTAGCAATGATGCTAAGAGAAATGCCAGAATCTGATATTATGGCTTGGGCGCAAGATAAAATTTCTAAAGCAGAGCATTATGTTGAAGCTGTTTATGATTACATGGCGTACAAAAATTCTAATGCAGCTTTGACCGAAAAACAGAAAAAGCTCCCTCCAGCACTTCAAAAAGCCATCTTAAAAAAGCAAGGTAAAAAGCCTAAAAATAACGAAGACGAAAAAGAAGAAGATAGCAAAGACAAAAAAGAAGAAGAAAAGGAAGACAATTCTAAAAAGGGTTTAACAGAAAAACAGAAGAAACTTCCTCCTGCTTTACAAAAAGCTATTTTGAAAAAGCAGTCAAAAGGTACTGTAGATTATGCTAGTTTGTGGAAAAACATCCACAATAAGAGAGAAAGAATCAAAAAAGGTTCTGGAGAAAAGATGAGAAAGAAGGGCGAAAAAGGTGCGCCAACTCCAGAGCAATTGAAAAGAGCAAAATCTAAAACTAAAAAATTAGAAGATCATGTTGCGTTGCCAGTTTTAAAACAAAAGCAAATCGCCAGTGATTATTCTGAACTTTGGCAAAAAATCAATAAAAAGGAAAAATAATTTATGAAAGAATTCAAATACACAACTAGCTTTAGTTCTGTAATCAAGCCATTGGTTGCAGAAGACAAAGATAAGTATTTGGCTATGGCGAGCTATGTTGACATTGGTGATTTTGTGCCAGATGTTGACACTAAGAAAAACGTTGATTTGCTTCCAATTGCCTTTAATGCTTTTGTAGCTAATAGGGTTAATAAAAACGGCGACGTTATTGATACCGACACCGCTATTGCTTCATATAAAAACTTTATTAATAAACCAATTAACATTGAGCACAATAGAGATCGTGTTATTGGAACTATCCTTACTGCTGGTTTTAGTGAGTTTGGCACTGACAAACCACTAACCGAAGAACAGGTAAAAGACCTAAAAGGCCCATTTAATGTTACTCTTGGAGGCGTTATTTGGAAGGTTGTAAATAGCAACCTAGCTAATCTTATTGAAAGCTCGACTGACCCTGATGATACTAATTATCAAAGAATTTCTGCTAGTTGGGAATTAGGTTTTTCTGAGTATAATTTAGCTCTAATCGAAGGAGAAAGTAAGAATCTTGAAGATGCAGAGGTCATTTCTGATTCTGAAATCGTAAAAGAGTTACAAGCCAATCTTAAAGCTCTTGGAGGCAAAGGAGAGACTGAAGATGGCAAGAAAGTTTACAGAAAAGTTATTAATGACGTTGTTCCTTTAGGAATTGGTCTTACAGAAACTCCAGCGGCAGATGTCAAAGGTGTTTTCGGTAAGAAACCTAATAACGAAAATTCATCAAGTGCTTCGGAAGAACAAAAGATCGAAATTGATGAAAAAGTTGAAAAAAATGAAGAAAAAATTTCACAAACTAATAATATTAATGTAAAACAAAATGCGAGTATAGCTATGAAAATTACAAGTATTCAAGACATTACTGACGAAAACCTCAAGGTAGTTGAGGCTTCCGCTGTTAGTGAATTCATTGAAGACGAGCTTAAAAAGGCTTCTGAGAATTATAGCGAAGAAAAAGCGAAGCTTGAAAACGCTCTTTCTGAAGCCTCTGAGAAGCACGAGTCTTTGTTGAAGGAGCATGGCGAAGCTAAAGAACAACTTGAGAAGATACAAGCGCAATTAGGTGAAATGCTTGCCGAAAAGGCACAGCGCGAAGCCGAAGAGCGTTTTGCAACCAGAATGGCCTCTCTTGACGAATCTTTCGTCTTGGAAGATCAAGAGCGCGAGATTATCGCCTCTGACATCAAGGACATGACTGATGAACAGTTTGCTTCCCACATTGAAAAGCTAGATGTTCTCTTGAAGAGCAGAAAGCGTGAAGTTGTAGAAGCAATGGAAAGGCAGCAAGCCGAAGAAGCCAAAGCCTCTGAAGAAGAGGTTAAGGAAGAAGCTTCTGCTGAAACAGTTGTTGAAGAAGTTGTTGAGAACGCCGAGTCACAAGACGAAGAGGTTCCAAATACAATTGAAGCTTCTGAGCCAACAGTTTATGATAAATACAAGGCTGCTTTTTCAGCAGATCAATTTGAAATTAAATAATTATTAACAAGGATTAAATTATGCCTACATTAAGACCATTACGTGACTATGATGAGCACGATGTAATTAACTTGTTCTCTTATAGCGGTGCTATGCCAGCTACTAAGGGAACATTGGTAAAAGCTGTTGCTGGCGGCTGGAAGGCTACAGACGATGTAACCGAAATGTTCGGCCCTGCTGGAGCAAGCTTTAATAACACAGTATCAGAAAGATATCGTACATCCGCGCAGGTTGCCCCTGCCACAACTGGAGTCGATGGAGTAAAAGACCAGCCTCTAGGTGTTATGTTGTATGACGTTCGTGATACAGACGAGAATGGGGAAAAACTCATTTATCACCCACAACGCGCTGCTGAGAACGACTTCGTAATCAGTGGTCAAGCTGTACCTATTTTAACAAAGGGAGTTATCCTTTATAGTGGTGCTACTCTTGCCGCTCAAACAGTTACACCTGGTTTGGCAGTTTACGCCGCCGCTGGTGGTGAAATTAGTACGGGCGTTGAAGGCACAAAAGTTGGTAAAGCCCTCGGAGCCGTGGATAGCAATAATCACTGCTTAATCAAACTCGAACTCTAATCGATAACCATTCCATAGAAATAGGAGTTTATAATGAAATTAAAATTAAAAAATACACCAGAGCAGGTTGAGTTGATCAAGGCTCTTGGCTCTAGAAATGCTACTGAAGCTGCTCAAGCTTCTGAAGCTTTCGCTGCCTTTATCGCGCCTGTTGCTCAAAAGGTATTATCGCAAGCTGGTACTGCTAGTTTACTCTACAGTGACAGCGTTTATGACGAAGATGACAGCCCAAGCATCCCACTAGACCTTTATTATAATGAAGGTGCTGATTTTGTGAATGTTTGGAGTCAAGGTATGGCTGGCGGTCTTCCTTCCAGCCAAGTAAGTGGTCTTTCCGAAATGAAGATCGCTACTTACCGCTTGGACAGTGCCGTAAGCTTCTTGAAGCGTTACGCTCGCCGTGGTCGTCTTGACGTAGTTAGCAAAGCTGTAGAGCGCATGGTTCAAGAGGTTCTTGTTAAGCAAGAGCGCAATGCTTGGGCTGTAGTTCTCAAGGCTCTCGCTGAAGCCACAACAAACAGCCTTGCTCACGTTGTTGCTTCCAATGCTGAAAACACATTTGCTGTAGCTGACTTGAGTGATCTCATGACTCGCGTTAAGAGAATCAACACCTCGTTTGCCAATGGCACACCATCTGACATGGACAGCAAGGGTCTCACAGACCTCTTTGTTGATCCAGAGACAATGGCTGATGTTCGTGGCTTTGCTTACAACCCAGTTAACAACGTTGGTTCCAAGACAAGCGGCCCAGTTGCCCTTCCTTCCAACGTGCGTGAAGACATCTTCCGCTCTGCTGGTATGAGCGAAATCTTCGGCGTGGTTCTCCACGAGTTGATTGAGCTTGGTCAAGGCAAGAAATACAACACCCTCTTCGGTGAAATGGTTGACGCTTCTGGCGTAACTATTCCTGGCGGCGGTGGCGGCACATGGAGCACTGCTGATGACAAGATTCTTGTTGGTGCTGACCTTGGCCGTGAAGCGTTCATTCGCCCAGTTGCCCGTCAAGCCGAAGGTGGTGCTACATTCACCGCTCTCCCAGACGACCAATTCGTTGCCCGTCAAGAAAAGACAGGCTTCTACGGTTACTTGGAAGAGGGTCGTGTTTGCATCGACGCTCGCGCTATTGTCGGTATCGCTGTATAATAAGCGTAACTGTAACAAAAATCAAATTGGCCCAGCCGAAAGGCTGGGTCTTTTTTTGTTCACAAATAGCTTGTTTTTGTGTAAAGCGTATAAAGGAAAAAGGTTATGCCAAGAAGGAAAAATACTAAAAAAAATAAGGTTGAAGAGTTAAGTCAAACTCACGCCAAGGAAGAAATAAACAAGCCCACTAGCCTTGATCAAATTTGGGGCGATGAAGGTCTTGCTAAATATAAAACACTAAATAGAGATAAATATAAAACTTATTTAGATGAACTTAATAAAAGCGACATGCAACGTCATGCATCTCAAGTAGGAATTGTACCTATCGATAGTCGCGAAATGCTTGTGGGTAGGCTCATGAAAGAATTTGACAAACATGTAGCTAGTTACAATATGCCTTCTCCAAACACAAATCCAGCCCCAAATATATCTGATGAGGCAAAAAGGATTTTGTCTGAGGGAAGATAATCAAAATAAACAGTAAAATTTGAGGGGCTAGTTAATTCTAGCCCTTCTTTTTTGTAAAAAAAAAGTCTTTATTTGTGTTTTAAAGTGTAAATTTATAGAGATTACTTTTTAATTATGGCCATTTCCTTAAACATAAATATCACACAAGGTTCAGATTTTTCTTTAAGATTAACTGGAAAAAATGATGATGGATCAGTGATTAATTTATCTGGATACACAGGCAGGGGTTATGTGAAGCAAAAGTATTCTGACACTGGACACTTATTAAACTTAAACCCCACAGGGGTCGTTGGTTTATATCAGGATGGTATAATTGATATTGTCCTTAAACCAACTGGAACTTCTGAATTACCAGTGACTCAGGGGTTATATGATGTTGAACTGGCTGCTGGTGAAAGTGTAATAAAAGTTGCAAAAGGGTTTGCAAATATACTTCCAGAAGTAACTACAGCAGATTAAATTAAATATTGAGAGGATTTTAAATGGCTATAAAAGTTGTAGATATTGCTGATGAAGTTCATAGAGAGTTGGGGTCTCCCTCTGACTTATCTATCGCTGCTATTTCTTATTGGTTAAGAACTAATATTGGGCAATTAAATAATTTATTGTATTTATCATTAAGTGTTGATAGTGACACTCTTGAGTTTAGCACTGATTTAACAGATGATCAGTGTGTAATATTTAAAAAGTTATACATAATTCATTATTATGATACTAAAGTTCGCTCGACTCTAGGTGCGGCTGGAACAGATTCAGTTGTTGAGGTTAGCTCTGATGGCGCAAGAGTCAGAAAGATTAACAAGAATGAATTAAGCAAGACTTGGCTCCAAGCTAAGAATCAAGAGTACAACGAGCTTAAACAGCTTATAAGTGCTTATGTTTCAACTCAAAATGCCCCGATACAAATCGCTGGCGACGACACAATACCAGAGGGTAGAGATGTAAGAGTTGAAGATATTGTTAACAGAACCAGAAACGCTTATTAATGGCTTCTTTAGTTACAGATGAAGATAAGCACGGCTTTACTGGAATGTTAGCCGATCATTTTGATACTTTTAAACAAGAGATTGTTGTATTCAAAGCTCCTGTAAAAGTCTTACAAAACGTTACTTCTAATGATAGTTATGCGGGTTATGGGGAAAGCTCTAACCAGCAAGAGTTTGAGTACGTCTCTGTTTCTGGGGTTTATAACGCAATCGTCAATTACAATAATCCAGAGCAAATGGATGTTGGCGATGACATTGGCAATATTATGATTGCTAGGGGTACTGTAAGAATCAAGGTCGAACAAGATGCTCGTGATTTTATTTTAAATGGTTCTAGCACAGAAGCCATAAAAATAGATGGAAATACATACAATAAAGTTACAGACGATTCAGTTCAAAACTATCTTGGTTTAAAGTATTATGTTTTTTACCTAGAGAAGACTGATTAGAGATGAGATTTAAATTTGGAAAAATTAAAATAAATCAAAAAGCTGTAATTAAGGATGTCCTTAATAGTGCAAAAAAATCTAAAGAAGCTGCAAGCAAAACAAGAGAATTAGCGCAAGAAAGAGTAGAAGAAGCAAAAAAAGAGCTTTTGCGAGATTTTGAAAGCCGAGAAGTCACAAAAGAAATTGAAGCTGGCCCCGAAAATACAACTAATTACAGCAGAACTTTATCAGGGCTACCTTATGGAAAAGGCTCTCTTTTTGGATTTATAGGTTTTACCGAGTCAGACAAGCCTATGGATATAGTTCGTATGTATTTAACAAAAGCTGGAAAATTAGCTCCTATTGCAAAAAAGGTAGTTAGAAAAAACCAAGTAAGTTTTGATTACACAGTAAGAATACCAAGCATGAACGAAATTGAATCTATCACCCCAATGCCTTGGGAGGGTGGACGAAGTTGGATTAGAGCAATAGAAAGAGGAATATCTGGTTTGGGTTATTATTTATTAACTAAGTCAAAATCGTCTAGATCAGGCCAAGGTATACAGGCATCTAACCAATTAAGAACTGCGACTTACAGACCGACAAAGTATATGTCAAACATAATTAACAATTATGTAAATTTCCTTAAAACAGGAAAAAAAGTAACTAAAAGGTAATGAAAGCACAATTTGACAACAAGGTAATGTCCAGCCTTTATTTGTGGTTTGACCACACTTTACTAAAGGAAGGCGAAGCTTTCACTAATTACGGCTCTTTGTTTTATCCTGTTAATAATTTATATCAAGGATATTACACCTACGGCTCACCATTTAGGCAATTTGTCGCTGATACTTCTATCAGCGGTGATGCTGCAAGACCAAATTTTGGAGCCAATATAATTAATGAAATTTATTTAGATAATGTTCCTAAAAATAGAACTGAATCTAATTTTACTGGAATTAATTATGGCCAAGGACAGGTGTATTTTACTGATGAAGTAGACACAAATGTAAAAATAAGCGGTAATTACGCTATTAAAGATTTTAATATATTTTTAACTAATGAGACTGAAGAAAGACTTTTGTTTGAAACTCAGTTCACATTATCCAATAAAATAAGCAACACTCCTGCTGGCTTACCGCCAGACTCATTGACTTATCCTGCTATTTTTATTAAGAATATGGGGGGTTTTAATGAGCCATTTCAATTTGGAGGAACAGATGAGACGATTATAAATTCTAGGGCAATAGTTATTGCTGACTCCCAATTTGGGCTAGATGCTGTATGTTCGATATTCAGAGACACAACTAAAGAGTATATTGGGATTCTTGAAGAAAATGAGATGCCTTTTAATAATTTAGGCGATTTTAATAATTATACTGATTATAATTATACAGGAATAACCCAATCAAAAATAGGCACAGATAACTCTATTTTTATAGATTCGGTAAATATTAGTAAAATTGGAGGTGCGTCATTTGCTGGTTTAAATAATGTCAATCCCAACATTTATAGCGCACTTATCGATTTTGAGCTTAAAAAAATAAGAAATACGTGATAAAAAAATTTCACATTTCACAAAAAAACATGTAATTATTGACGTATAACAAGGAATTAAACCTATGGCACGAAATAGAATTATTTATCAAAGTGAGTCTTTGTACGCTGGGCCAGCCCCTGCTACTGGATTTCACCTCGTTACTGGCACATCTACCCTTGCAAAAGGGTTTCCAACTACGGCTGGAGTGAGTGTTCGGTCTCGCGTGAATCAAATTCAGCGAGTACAAACCGCAAACTATAGCTT
>CEPT01012760.1_pt1 | contig 20442 bp, 21 predicted proteins | sample 356221 | NCBI WGS metagenome assembly CEPT01 (sample SAMEA2620081, study PRJEB7988) | marine metagenome | isolation source: saline water (ENVO:00002010), including | reverse complement strand
GAACTTACGACCTCCCTAAACAGTTCTCGAGGATCAGAAATTGACCCCTACCTGGGGCACGCCGAAGTATGGATGGACCGAAACTCTATGGGCAACCCAACCCCAGAGAACAAAGCCGCTTCGAAGCGCGCTTACGAAGACGAAGCCAACTTCATCGACTTTTCTCGCTCTTCAATGTTTTTAACTAAAGAACACGTCATCGTCGATCGTCGTTAGCGGGTCCGTCGACTAACTCCCTTACGCCTTCAACAACACGCTGCATGTTCGCTTTATGAATGAGGCGCCGCTCGAACAAGACATCGTTCTCGAGTAAAGGGTCTCGTAGTGCTCGAGGAGCAGTGCCGTTGTTTTCTTTCCCTATTGTCATCGAGAACCGCAGACGGCTTCCAGCACCCTGCTCTGCTATTTCGAAACGCCAGATGGCACCGGGCTTGTCAGGGTCGGTGATCCGCCATTCGAAGACCTCACGCTCAATCCATTCAGTAACGATGCAATCGGTTTCCCAATCTCGCACATCTTGTATCGAGTTCCTGCCCCTAAATATAGATCCCACCTCTATCTCGCCGTCAGTTAGCCAGTCGGCGCCCACGAATTCGTTAGAAAACTGTGCGGGCATGTTGATATCAGAAACGATTTCCCAAACCGCTCGCGGTCGAGCTTCGGTGTCAATCTCTACCACTACACCCGGCCCATCTTGAATTCGAGCCGAGCCATCAACGCTGGGCGCAACGCGAGTAAATCCCCACTGATCGAAGTAGGTGATATCTGAAGCGGGTCGCCTCGGCGCAGGCGAGAATTCGTTGCCCAAGGTGTAGGCAACTGGAAAACATACAAGTGTTGTTACACCCGGAGGTATGCCCAATAGTTCGGCAACCTCGTCGGGTTTGTTGTTCAACATCGTTGCGTAGGCAGTCCCTAATCCTCTCGACCGCAGTGCCAAATTGAAGCTCCATGCAGAAGGAATAGCGCTATCGAATAAACCGGGCCGTCCACTGTTGTCATGAACACCCCAAATAGCGCACATCACGAGCACCGGCGCTCTGGAAAAGTTTTCGACCAAGTAAGCACTTGACGTCACCACATTTTCCTTGGGGTGACCCGTACCCTCGAGTCGTCCGCGAGCGTTGATAAAAAGCTCACCCACTTCAGCATAAAGATCACCTAACTGGTTCTTGATGGACTCATCTCGAATCACCATCCAGCGCCTACTGGCGTCATTTCCACCTGTAGGAGCTTGTTCGGCTAGCTCAATGCATTCGAAAAGCAGTTCGTCGGAGACATCGCGTTCGAAATCCAGACGTTTTCGAACTGCTCGTGTAGTCGTCAACAAACGATCGACCTGTTGTAGATCGAAACCAGACTCGGAAAGAGAATCGCTCATGATTCGAATCTAGGCGGGCATTGCCTGGTCCGCTCAATGAGGCTTAACCGAGAAAACCGATGGAGCTACAAGAGGCTGCGTTGTTGGAGGCTCAGGGGCAATTGTTGGGGGCCTCGCAGAGCGTTTTGGAAGACCTAACGCTCCGAGAATTCCGAGAAGAGCGCACCCTGCGGACAAAATGAGGACCCAAAGAAAAGTCGAGGTCCAGTCAGCAAGGGCCCCTCCAATTTGGGGAGAAATCATCTGGGCTACCCCGAAAGCGAGAGTCGCTGCGCTGAACCCAGGGCCGTAATCCTCGGGGGAAGCATTCTGCACGAAGTACATGGTGAGAGTCACAGGGATCGACGCGAAGATCATCCCGATAACCACGGAAGAGGCGAGCGTTGGAACTACCCATCCAGGCAGAATTAGAACTACCAAAGTGCTCCAGAGACTGAAGGCTGTAGCTAGAGTCGCCCGGGTCCCGAATAACGCTACTGACTTAGCAATTATCGGCCCACCGACGACCATTCCAAGTCCGATAAGAGTGAACGATAGCGAAGCAGTGCTAGCCGACCATCCGTTGTCGTCTTCTAACCGACTGCTCATAAAGGCCAAAACCAGTAGATACATAAAGCCGAACGTGGTGTACATAGCCGTCACAGGCTTCCAGCCAGGCACGCGCCGCAGTGCATCGAATCCACCGATGCTGCCTTTCTCGGATAGCTGCTCTTGCGCGTGGCGAACCACTGCAATGGTGCCGGCGGCAATTAAAAGACCGAGTAATGCTTGAACGACGTAGACGTTGCGCCAACCCTCGTCTCCCCATATGCGCCGAACCCAGCCAGCCAATTGGCTAGTGAACACGATGCTTAAGGCCATACCTGAGGACAGGAGACCGATTGCTGTGCCACGCTTTTCAGGTGGGAACGCGGCGCTAGCGACTACCGGGGTTGGGATCCATACCCACGCGCCACCAAAACCTGAACAAAACATTCCAAAGGCAAGCACAATGACCCCAGGAGCAAAAGCGCACAGAACTTGGCCTCCCACCGCAATCAGTAGCCCGATTCGCATAATCGTCAACAGCGTGATTCGCGATGAAGCGATAGCGACCGCGAGGGTGCCAACGAGATAGGCAGTTACGTTTGCAGTCGCGAGAGACCCTGCGACAGTGTTGGAAAGCCCCAAATCGTTACGCATGGCGGGTAACACGACGCCAAGAGTGAAACGACCGAAGCCTTGAGCCACGCCAGCGCTCGCGGCGGCAAAAGCAACAGCTATCCAGGTGCGAGCGGTCACAAACCAGACGTTACCAGCCGGTAATTAAATGTTCCCGGTGAAGTTGCTTGAGCTGATGAATCCTTATTGCAGTCACAATGTCAGCGCGACATGACCCCGGTTGCGTAACATCGCGAACGTTTCGAACGGAGGAAAAATGGCGATCAGTATTGATCCTGAAACAGGACTCAAAATCTTTGACACCAGGGCAAGTAAGTCGAGCGAAAAGATTCGTGGTCACGGTTACGAGGTCAATCCAAATCTCGCTCTCAAAACGCTCCCGGAAACCTCATCGAGCGCAACCTTCGACGCAGTCGAACAAAAAAAGTATCGAGAGTTCAAAGAACAGCGTCGCGGCGCTGCCGACTACATGACGATGGAAGGTGAATTCTCCAAATACCTCGAAGACCACTATTCAGAGCCCCCAGTTGAACGTGAAGCATTAACCGACGAATGCGAAATTCTGGTTATTGGCGCCGGGTTCGCGGGATTGCTTCTTTGGTACCGACTCAAACAAGCTGGCTTCAACGATGTTCGGTTCTGCGAAAAGGGAGGCGATGTTGGAGGCACCTGGTATTGGAATAGGTACCCAGGTATTGCTTGTGACGTCGAGTCTTACAGCTACTTCCCTCTTTTGGAGGAAATGGAATATTTCCCAACTATGAAGTTTGCCTCAGGCTTCGAAATTCTTGAGTATTGCCAAACTATGGCGACCAAGTTTGGTTTCTACGACAAATGCCTCTTCCATACGACCGTCGAAACAACAGAGTGGGATGAACAGTCAGCTCGATGGACGGTAAGAACTGATCGCGGTGACGCCATGAAATCCCGGTACGTCATTTTGGCGAACGGAATTCTGACCACTCCCAAGTTGGCCCGAATAAACGGTATGGAGACGTTTAAGGGAGAGTCGTTCCACACCTCTCGTTGGCGCTATGACGTAGACCTTGAGGGTAAAACCGTAGGCATTATCGGAACGGGCGCTACAGCGGTCCAAGCCATCCCGGAACTAGCGAAGGTGGCGGGAGACCTATACGTGTTTCAGCGCACACCATCTTCGATAGACGTGCGAGATCAGCGTGAGACAGCAAATGAAGAAATTGAAGCCTGGAAAAAAGAACCTGGCTGGGCTCGAGCTCGACGTAAACGCTTTGCGCGAATCTCTGCCGGGCGAAGTGCAATCCAAGCTAATGATGACTACCTGGCAGGGCGAGTGGATGATTTCAAGGAACGAAAGGAACATTCCGAAAAACTCAGTCCGGAGGAGCTAGTTCAAAAACAGTTGGACTCGAACTTTCGGATCATGGAACAGATTCGAGCGCGAGTTGATGCGATCGTTGAAGACCCTCAAACGGCCGAAGCATTAAAGCCTTACTATCCGTACGGTTGTAAGAGGCCGACGTTTCACGACGAATACTTACCGACCTTTAATCTTCCCCATGTGCATCTTGTTGATACTGCTCCAATGGGTGTTACCAGCATCAACGAACGAGGAGTTGTCCACGGCGATGAAGAATTTCCTCTTGACGTTTTGATTTATGCCACGGGCTTTCAGTGGATGGCCACCTCGACCTTCAACATGGTCGCCGGAAGGGGAGGCCAAACCATGAAAGATAAATGGGAGAATGAGGGAACTAAAACGTTCTTAGGTATTCACAGCAACGGGTTTCCTAACTTGTTCATTATGACCGGCCCGCAGGGCGGCGGCGGCAGCTTCAACTTCACCGATGCCATTGAAACGCATGCTGATTACATCGTTTGGATGTTGTCACACATGCGCGACGAAGGGCACCAGATTGTTGATATCAACGAAGAGGCAGAACTGACTTACGCTGAGCATTGCAAACAGGCGGACATAGCGACTGCTCCGCTGCGAGATTGCCTTTCCTATTACAACGGTCATGGGGATGCTGAGCCAGGCAGCCTGGCATATTACGGAGGAGGCAACTGGCACAAGTATCGAGTGCGAGCGCAAGAGACACTTGAGCCGTACGCTTTCGATTCTGCCTGAGATCACCTTAAGTTCGGTATTACCTCCGAAGCTAGCCGTTCAAGATTTGCGGCCATGAACTCGGGTTCTATCCCCGGCGGCAAACCTGAGGTTGCAATGTCGGTAATGCCATACGTGTTGATGAACTCAGAGATTTCCTGAGTTACCTGGGTTGCATCTCCCACAATCACGTTCTGAGGTATGCCATCGGAGCTTCCCCACCCGTAGTCATCTGGGGTCTCTGCCATAAAGGAGCCGTAGACGCCCATACGAAAACGTTCTGCTTCCCGAATCTTCGGCCAGTCTCGTTCTCGATCATCTGTCACATATACAGAGCGGATGATCCCGACGCGGTAATCATCGGGATCTTCACCTTTCGCATTAACTGCATCCCTCCAAGGATCTAGAACTTCTTCTCGACGTCCTTGGGGAAGCAAATTTGTGCCGAAGCGTGCTGCTCGCAACGCGCCAGGCTCTTTCATCGCAGCAATCCATAGGGGAGGACCGCCGGGTTGAACCGGTTTTGGATGTACATCAATATTTGACAGGTTGTAGCGCTTGCCTTTGAAACTAAATGGCCCCTCTCCCCAAGCAAGACGAAGTATCTCGATCGCCTCATCAGTCATAGAGACTCTGTTTCTTAACGGAACTCCAAAAGCATCGAATTCTTTTGGTACGTAACCCATGCCAATTCCAAACTCCATTCGACCATTAGATATCTGGTCGAGGACGGCCAATTCCTCGGCTAAACGAATTGGGTGGTACAGAGGCAGAAGAGCGATGTCATTTGAAATGCGGATCTGCTTTGTCCGAGCAGCTATCGCGCCAGCGAGAGGCTGGAACGCTGGAAGATAACCATCCTCAAGGAAATGATGTTCCGTGAACCAAACATGATCAAAACCGAGTTCGTCGGCTAACACAGCTTGTTCGATAGTGGCCGCGTACACATCGGTCATTGTCATATCGCCGCCAGGAACATGCCGGCAGTCGTACATGACACCGAATCGGAGTGATTTTGATGCCATCGGTTCCCTTCGTTGTCGCTATCTCAGGACCGTAGTCGGTCAAAACGAACTAGGTTTCAGATATGCAGATTGAACGTGACACGCGCGGTTCGGAATTAGGGCCAAATCAATATGAGGACGCAGAGGGCTACATAGCTCCGCTCCCTGCAGGCTTTGGCCCCAGATCTAATCCGCTGGGGGCTTTCCCGACTGGGCCAGAGGTTGGCCAACCGCTTCCCGACGTGATCACCCTGGACTCAGATGGGAACGACTTCGACCTTCACGCTGACCGTAAAGGCCAACCAGCGATCCTAGTTTTCACTCGATCGGCGGTGTGGTGACCCCCTTGTCGTACCCAGCTGGTCGAGTTGGAAAAAGGTATGCCTGCGTTCGAAGCAGCAGGCGCAAAGCTTTACGTTCTGAGTTACGACGAAGTTGATGCACTTGCGGATTTCAAGAAGGCCCATGGAACGACTTTTGCGATGCTCTCAGACCCCGATAGTGAAATTATCCGCGAATTTGGCATCCTCAACACCACGATTGCAGAGGACGATCACCCTTGGTATGGCATTCCGTACCCGGGGGTGTATGTAACCGATAGCGATGGAATAATTCTCGAAAAGTTCTTTGAGAATAACTTCACGGTTCGACCGGGTCCTGAACAGTTGCTTGCTGCGTTGAAGGGTGAGCAGGTAGACCTCATCAAAAAGAACGGGGACGACCAGCAGGTAAAGGTCGAAGTTGCCTTCGAAGGTGACACGCTGCCCGCAGGTATCACCCGTCAGATCGTTGCCCGCTTTTCTGTCCCAGAGGGAATGCATCTGTATGGGCAACCGGTTCCTGAGGGTTTGGTGCCGGCCTCAATTCAGTTAGACGAAGAGCTAGAAGGCATCGTTTCGTACACGCCTGTTGGACCTAAGACGCGACCGTTAACTTTGTCCGGCGACGGTCATACGCTCGAGGTGTATGAAGGGGACGTCGTTTTGCGTTTACCCGTCGCTCAAAATGGACGCGCGGTCGAAAAAGACGAAGACGGGCGATGGGTTCGAATCGCTGGAAAGGTCCGATGGCAGGCATGCGATGACGAGAAATGTGACGTCCCGCAAGAACAACCTTTTAGTTTTCGGTTGCCGGCCGCCTTCACAGTTATGGCTGATATGGGGCCTGGAGAAGGGCGCGTACCTTCGATGAATGGCGCCCAACACTTCAAGAAAATGACGGAGCGACGTCAAACAAGCTCCTGAATTCTCTGATGCGCACCACACTTTGCGCTAGCGATGTCAACTGCTGACCTAGGCTACGTATATGGCTGAACTTGCTTACTTCGACGCTGACGCCCACAGAAACGACATCGTTAACGTCTTGCGAGAAGACGGAGCCTGTGTCCTCAAAGACGTTATGGACGATGACTTGTCAAGACGCCTCGGTTCAGAATTAGGTCCTCTTATCGAGGCAACACCAACGGGCCGGGATGACTTCACGGGCAGGCTAACGGGACGAACAGGCGCGCTAGTTGCGCGCAGTGAAGCGTCCCGAGAGTTAGTGATGCATCCAACCATTACTGACCTAGCCAGAGAGTTCCTTCAGCCTTTCACTGAGAAAATTCAGTTACACCTCACGCAAATAATCAATATTCAGCCCGGGCAGGGAGCGCAACCGCGACACCGGGACCGTCTCGCATGGGGTGGATATCTCCCTTCGGAAATCGAGCCACAGTTCAACACTATTTGGGCGCTTACAGACTTCACTGAAGAAAACGGCGCAACTCGAGTCGTTCCTGGATCTGTTAACTGGCCCGAAGACCGCAAAGCGACTGACGAAGAAACTACCCAAGCGGTTATGACCGCGGGCTCCGTCCTACTCTACTCAGGGTCGGTTATCCATGGGGGCGGCCAAAATCTAAGTGAGTCGAACAGAACAGGGATCAACATCACATACTGCCTCGGTTGGTTACGAACCGAAGAAAATCAGTATCTGTCCTGCCCACCGGAAATCGCTGAAGGTCTTGATCCCGATTTACAGGAGATGCTCGGCTACACCATGGGAAGCTATGCGCTGGGTTATTACAGTGACCCCACTGCGGTAAGTGAACTGAATGATTTGCGTCCCCCTGAGTTCGTTCTAGGTCGTCCACCCCGCGAAAAAGCTAGTAGCGCAACGTTAATCACGGACTGAAAGTTCCAATCGCGCGGGCGAGTTATTCCGACCCTTGGCGCGTCTCGCCAACTTGTTTTCGTGATGTTGGCGGAGGGTCAAGCAGCCAGCTGAGCGTGAGTAACACGGCCATCGTTATAGCGCCTATGAGAAATGCCGGACCGCCACCGAGCCAGGCATAGAGGGGAGCAGCCGATAAAGCACCGATCATTGATGCAGCGGAACCCATGGCTTCCCCTAACCCTTGCGCCGCCGCCGCATCGTCTTTAGGGGCGGCGTCAGAGACAGCGGCTTGAGATCCTGGCGACTGTATCGCTTCCATAATTCCGTGTGGCATCGCAGCAATGAACAGAACTGGTACGGATGTGATCCAGCCGTAGGAGGCCATTAAAGGAACGGTAGCGAACGCCGATAACAGCGAAGTTATTCGAGGGTTGTAACGGTCCGAGAGTGAACCAGCCCAGCGGGCAATTATCAACATGGGTAACGCGAAACCGGTCAATGAGAGCGAGATCACCATGGTGGACGCCCCCAAATTGTCCATGTGTGGTGCCCACAGCGGTTCGAACACGCCTATCGAATATCTAAACGAAACTACGACTAAAAGAGCAGCGACCATTTCGCGAACGCGAATTAGACGTCGCAAGACCCGTTTGTCGCCGTGAGGACGATTCTCGGCCGCGGGTATCACGAGTTTGCGGACCGAGGCGTACGTTGCTGCAGTCAGTACCCCGAAAATAACGAATGGAGTCTTGACGTTGAAAGCCACTGTCAGAGCGCCTGCTAACGGTGGCCCAAAGACAAACCCTGCCAAGTAAGCGCCGTAAAAGGCCCCGAGTTGTCGACCTTGATCATCGCCCGCATTCACGATTATGTATCGGCGACTAGCGGGCACGATAACCCCAACTCCGGCGCCAAGAATCAAGCGCGCAACAACAAATTGCCAGAGTTGATCGGCGAGCCCGAACCAGAGAAGCCCTATTGCGGATGCAGCCACGCCGGCGCGCATTAGTAACCCGCCATACCCTCGATCTGCATACCTAGAAAGCCAGAGCTGAGTAACGAGTGCGCCGATGAAGGCCGATCCGGCGATCCAACCGAGATCTCTTTCAGCTATGCCGTACTCATTGTGGATTTCAGCGAGGAGCGCGAATACTGAAGACACTCCAGCCATAGTGGTTCCAGCGACGAGGTAAAGACTGCGCATAGTTCTTTTCTAGGTCTGATAACCGGCCGGCGGTCCGAAGACTCCACTCAAATCAGGAGGCCCCTGATAGAGCCAGGTCATTGACCGACTTGCGAATTTCCAGTTACCGTCAACTCGGCTGTAGGTGTCGTCGTAATAGGCAATGTAGTGAAGTGTCTTTCCAGATTTTGTCTTAGCGAACTCACTGAAATACCAACGACCCTCCCCCTCGAGTTCGTTTGTGGTAGCGGTGCCGTTTAGCGCGACTTGGATTACTGATTCAAAAAGGTTCATGGAACTCGCCATAGCGGCCCGAATTTCGTTCTTGCCCCTGACCGGGCCTCGACCGATATTCCAGACGCCATCGTCGGCCCATAATTCGAGCCAGGATTCTTGATCGTTGTGGCAAACCCGGTCGCAGTAGTGATGAACGAGATTCTTGATTTCGTGGTGATCGTTCATGGTTGAGAAGTTACAGAGAGGAGTCGAGGTAATGGTAGAGGGTTTCGTGAAAGTGACGAATGCGACTCTCCTGATATGTCGCCAATGTTACTTTGCCGCGTTTGTTAGCTCGCAGACCCCTTTGAATTCGAACCAAGTTCTCAGTGTCTTGGTCAACAACCATTCCTGCCCCGCCCAGCGCGTCCGCATCGCTCCAACTGTCGTCAAGGCCCAGTTTTACGATTGGCGCAGGAGGTGGGGGAGACCCTTTATCTGGATGAGCGAAGAGAAGCATTATCTCCATTATGGAAGTCTGAGGGTCATTCCCATTGGGTCTGAAGCGGTAGCAGATAGGTACACCCTGACCGCCCCAAGGAACGAAGTTCGGGAACAGAAAGTACTCAATAGCGTCCAACGTCTCGGACGTTGAAAGCCTGGACATGTCCGCTTGAGCGGACGCTCCCAACTTTTCTCGAGCACGCGCTGCGAGAAGCTCGCGCACCCGGTCGCCTTCCTGAGGCACTATGGGTGCGCCCCCATGGAAAGGAACATCGCGTTGCATCTTTCTAATAGTTTCCTCTGCAGGGACGTCTCTTAAATTCGGGCTGGGTATTCCCTCCAGGGTGATCATTCTGTTTACGTGACGCGAGCCAGGAAAGATGTCGTACTGAGTGTTTGCATCAGCTACGTAAGCAGCAGTTTGCGGATGTGTAACGCCGATGTGGTAGCTCTCGATAAAGGCCTCTAAAGCGAGCTTCCAGTTACACGGCATAACCTTTTCGACATGAGCAGCCTTCCACCGTTGATCTAGCGGAAAGTCTCGAAACTCTTCGTCAAGCACCTCGATATAGCTGTCGAAGGGCTCGCAGTCGTCATCAAAGTTGACGAAAACGAAACCTCCCCAGAATGCAATTTTTGCTGTAGGTAGACAAAAATCTTTAGGCACAATATCCGGGAAATCCCAGCTGTTCGGTATGTGAACAAGATCGCCCTGCAGATCCCAGGTAAAGCCGTGAAAAGGGCACCTAAACCTGTGAAGGTTTCCCCCCTCGGTACGAAGCTGAGTTCCTCGATGAAGGCACGAATTTATGTAGGCGGTTATGTCGTGGGTTGCTGAACCAGTTCGGACGACTATTACCGATTCGTCAGCCACCTCATAAATGATGTGGTCACCTACCTCTTGTATCTCTTCTAAGCGGCAGGCCATTTGCCACACCTTCCGCCAGACATGCTCAACTTCTCGGTCATGCCATTCCTGGCTCAGATAACGATCCACAGAGATTTCTTGGTTATCTGAATAAGGCGGCGGGTATTCGCGAAGGAGGACTTCGGGAGGAGCAATTGCGTCCTCACCCAGAACGTCTTGAACGGTTGGACCCGGTGAACGGTCGCCCCTACTTCCCTCCATGATGTCAATCTACCCGTTGATGGCCTATGAGGAAGAGCCGACTAATCCCGTCTCATATTTAACGATGCAGCCCTATCAAGAAAGTCATCTGCAATAGGACCTCCGTAAATTTCGGTTTCAAACCAGCTAACGAAGGCGGCGTCTTTCGATGGCTTCCATAGTGACCAAGCAGCCTTCGCGCCCGGACTTTGCATAAGTCCCAACTTGAGTAAATTCACCCGCATGTCTAGTTGCTCAGGAGTTGCCAACCCATTCGCCCGCTGTTCGTAAGTATCGAAAAGGTCAACCAACATGGTGTTTGTCCAAAGCGTTACTCGCCATTGATCCTCAGCGGTTAACTCCTCAGACGAAAAATCCTTGGCAAGAAAGGCAACGAATTCCTCGTTCTGTGTTGACGATAAGTACCTCTCATAGAGACGATCGGTAAGAGTGTGACTGAATTGCGCCCTTGTGAGCTTCACGTTTAGCTGCGCCTCTCGCGCCAAATAGAGCAACGAAAGCGGCAAAAGAGCGGCCTCAATTATTTGAGCGATTATTCCTAGGTCGTCCAGCATCGATATGTCCTTTCTTTGGTTGACTTGCGATGCTTCACCGCAGTCATATCTAGATGCGAGCCCCTGTCTACAGCTCGAAATGAGGCGATGTTGTCAAGCACAGCACTCGGCTCTTGCTCTACGGTGCAGGACATGACTTCACAGCCCTACTACGACCCAGAAGTGCGTGCTTTTTTGGAAACACAACCGACGTTGGGAACGATCAACGGCGAGACCCTCGAAGCTGCCCGGACCTCGCGTCTGATGCGCAACGAAGGAGTAGATCTTTCCGATGTGGTTGAGAGAGTGGACTACTTCGCTCCTGGAGTCGACGGAAATGATGTACGGGTTCGAGTGCACCGTTCCAAAAGTTCGACCGAGCTCTCACCAGCTTTATTTTGGACTCATGGCGGGGGATATGTGCTCGGGAACCCTGAGCAAGACGATGAGAGATTTGATCGTTGGTGCCAAAGGTTTGGGCTAGTTGGAGCAGCCGTTCAATATCGTTTAGCGCCAGAACACCCCTACCCAGCCGGTCTCGAAGACTCCTACGCCGGCCTCAAATGGTTAAAAGAGAACGGCGAATCAGTTGGGGTTGACGTCGAAAGGATAGGTATTGGTGGACCAAGTGCCGGAGGCGGCATGGCGGCAGCTTTGGCCTTGCTGATCAGAGATCGAGGCGAATTCGAAGTCGACTATCAGCTTCTCATTTACCCAATGATTGACGATACGCGCACCTCGACTACCGCCAACTGGGATGTCCCTGTGTGGGATCCGGAATCAAATCACTTTGGGTGGAGTTCTTATTTGGGTGATCTGTTTGAAACCGATGCAGTTCCAAGCCACGCTGCTCCAGCAAGAGAAGTTGATTTAAGCGGCTTGCCGCCTGCGTTCATCATGACTGGCAGTCTGGACGGCTTCGCGGACGAAGATATTGAATACGCAAAGCGGCTAAACCACGCCGGGGTACCTGTTGAACTACATGTCTACCCAGGAGCGCCGCACGGTTTCGACGGATTTGCGGCCGGCACGGCTGTGGCTAAACAAGCTCGATCGGACATCAATGGTTTTCTCAGCAGAATGTTGGATGCTGACTCGTAGCTAGGACTTTACGTAGAACGATTCCCGAGCCTGCGAAGGCGGAACTATAGGAATCTCTCCGTCTGTTAACGGGGCCATCCATTGTTTGCGTTCTAAAGCGGCTTCGATATACGGAGCTAATTCCAGCTCTTTTTGTGCTACTCGCTCATCTCGATAGGGAGCGAAATGTGGAAGCACTTCTTCTCCGAACAGTTCAAGGCTTTCACAAATATGCTTGTGTTCATTCTTGCCGCCCTGCTGTAAGAAGATGACCTGGTCGACTCCGGCGGATTCAAATTCTTTAACTAAGGCGGTGTAATCTTCAGGTGTGCCGATGCCGGGCGCGCCAATGGTGGGTAACTCCGGCCCCCGAAGTTCTTCGTACTCTCCCCATAGGTTGCTACGCCCGGGCCTTGTTTCGTTGGCCACCAATGCGTTGACCGCATACCGAAAAAACTGGAACCCGTCGATGCCGCGGCGCATAGCCTCATCAGCGTCGCGGTGAAGACTGAAGCCCGCCACCATGGCCAGATTTGCGTTGACGCTGTGGCCAATCGGCACACATTCGTCGCTTCGGATGATGTCGTAATAAGTGTCTGCCCATGTTTTGGCTTCGTCTGGGTCTACGAAGCTAAAGGCCAGCGCACCTAGTCCATTTCGCGCCGCCACTTCGATCGTCGAGCGGTTGGTGCAAGCTATCCACATCGGTGGGTGAGGTTTCTGTAGCGGTTTGGGTACCACATTTCTACAGGGCATTGAGAAACCTTCGCCCTCGAAGCCGGGGTACGGTTCCATCACCATCATGTTGGCGATTTGTTCCGCTGCCTCAAGCGATAATTCCCGTTTCCTTTTAGCGTCTATGTCGTAGCCGCGCAGTTCCAGGCGTGTTGCCCCTTCTCCGATGCCAAATTCAGCTCTCCCTCGAGAAATCAGATCCAACATGGCGACTGTCTCTGCGCTACGAGAGGGATGGTTGTAGTTGGGAATCACTTGTCGGATACCAAGTCCAATTCTGATGCGTTCGGTCTTGGCAGCCAGTGAAGCGAGAAATACATCTGACGCCGAACAATGGGAGTATTCCTCAAGAAAGTGATGCTCCACGGCCCACGCATGATCAACTCCGATTTGGTCGGCCAGCACAATTTGTTCAGTTGCTTCCTCGATGAGACGCAACTCCGCTTCTTCATCCCACGGCTTAGGCAGTTGTAGCTCGTAGAGCATTCCGAACTTCATGTTTCCCCCTTGAGTTTGCTTCGACCCTACAGCGGTGAAGTGAGGTTGTTCAGTTTTTGAGTTCTGTCGGCAGACCGTCTCAGGAGTTAGCTGTCAAAAGACTCGTTGACACGCCCGTTGCCACAAGAGATTGATCCTGCCAGACCTCTGTTTGAACAATTCCGAAACCACGCGACATTTCCCTGCACGTTCCGATGGCTATCAGATCGTTAGAGGTCACTTCCTCCATGAATCTAAGCGAAAGATCTGGGTTTGGGTGAGGTACCCACCTGTCTTTCGGAAGGGCGGCATCCACGGGCGGTCCCACCGACAGATCCGCCGCTAGGCAAGCTCCCTCGCTGCCATCGTCGGAAAAATCCCAAGGCACAGAAACTAACGTCGCGATAGCTGTCCCCACTCGAGCAGCCTTCGGACGGGCAGTATCAATGATTGGAACAGCAATTCCCTCGGGCTTTCTCCACGGTTTCGCGCGGTCGTATAAGTCTTTAGGGGGTGGTCCCAGTAGCCCTTGGTTGCGTTCCGTTACCTTGATGTCGGTGCGAAGAGCATCGGAAGCAGCCAACGCGACACGAGCCTCGGTAGTAGGAACGCCAGACCCATCACTGAACTCGACTCGCAAAACAGTCAAGCTGCGCCCCGCAGTCAGTGTTGTAATCGTCGCTCTAGCCTCAGTTGTCGCTAGACCTTTTAGAAAATGGATGTCGATGCCGGTTACTACCCGAGATGGCTCCACGGTGCGGCTGAGTGCGATAGACGCTGCAGCTAGCGCACCGCCGGTGACACCACCGAAAGCTCCATGGATTTGCGAGGGAAGCTGGAGGCTCCAACCTTCACTGTCGGAAGAAACGTTGAAATATTCCAAAGGTGTCATGACGTCACACTTTTCTTTGCGTGCTTCGCCCAAAGCGTAGGATGCTTTTCTGTTGCTGTGGTCGCTTCGCTTTAGTGTTTCATTCTTCGTCAGACCGACCTACCTGAAAAACTGACGTCTAGTCCATCAACGCCAAAGAGCTAGTTCTCGCTGTCGTGTCAGTTTTGGTGGTTTTGTCGCCGATCATTCATCCTTGGCACGTTGTCATCAGCGGACTCCAAAGTTGCAGAAATATCGTCCCAAACGCCCACAACTCCACTGCGATAATCACGATTCTCTTTGCGGGGCCTGAGCGCTCGCAGCCTGAAAATTCCTATCGCTTCTGCTGTCCCTATCAGGGCAAGTGAACCACGCATTTCTTTCACGACAATGCCGTTAGCGTTTTCACACATGGAAGGCGCGTGGGACCGACAAGAGCCGGAAAGAAAGAAAGTCTGGATCTATGTGGTTGCTTTCTTTGTCCTGCTTTACCTTGGCGCTGTCTATCAGGGTTGTAGCGCCATTAAATCTTTGCCTACGGACCAACCAATTGACCTCTCATCACAGCAGGCTGCTCTTGATTTGATACCTGGGTATTTGGAGGCATTGCCCCGTTAATCTTTTGATTGAGAACATCATGCGAAAATTCGTTGGTATCTATAACGCCGAAAAAAGTCTCTCAGGAGAGCTTTCCTACATATTTGGGAAGTTGACTTCAGACAAATCTAAGAGGTGCGAACTCTGCGACATCACGCATGGTCTGAATCCGTTTGGGAAGACTTCGTGGAAGAAAGCATCGGCTCATTCGACGGCTGATATCGAGTTGCTCCATATAAACGAAGCAACTAGTCAACAACTTGAAGCGACTTCGGGTCTTCCCTCCATTCTTGAATTCTCAGATAACTCCTGGATTGAAGTCCTTGACGACCGAGCGATAGCAGAGATGAAAGGGTCACCTTCCCGACTGTTTGAAGCTTTAACAGGCTTGGAAGTTCCACCCTCTAATCGAGATCGCTTATCTCCCTGAGGTAGCGATGTAGGTTTACCTCATGACCGGTGGGATTACATCAAGCGAAGAGCAAATAACGAGACTTCAAAGGTTGGCGGCAGGCTCACCTGAGTTCCCTTTGGTGATGCTGAATATCAACAGGTACCGCCCGGAAGCTGAGTTCCCCGAAGGGGAAACCTATAAGTCCTATATGGAGGCGATTCAACATTCCGTAGGCGCAGTTGGTGGCTCGGTGCTGTGGCGGACAAAGGTTCAAGGTGCGGTTGTTGGCGACCTTGAAGGTTTCCACGAGGTATTGGCTGTCTGGTACCCCAACTATGAAGCATTTCTTGCTTTGCCCAACGCAGATGGGGCAAAAGAGATGTTCCGTTATCGCCGAACCTGCGTCGAGGAAGCTCACATAATTGAGCTATCTGATTTTAGCGATGCTTCTGGCTGACCCATCCGGACACATAGTTGACGTCCCATGTTCCCTGACCACAAAACCTGTCGTTAACGACCTTCGAATTTAGGAGTTCGTTTCTCCATAAACGCCAACGGACCTTCTTTCGCATCTTCAGTTTGACCTAACACAACCCCAGCTTCAGATTCGAGAACAAGAGCTTCTCGTTCCCCAAGGTCCGCTGAGTGTCGCACCACCCGTCTTGCAGCTTGGACGGCTAGAGGGGCGTTAGCGGCGATGATATGTGCCATTTCTAAGGCCACGGTGAGTACGTCAGCCGGTGGAACCAAACGATTAAATAACCCCGAATTAGCGAGTTCGTCGCTAAGAATTGGCTGAGCGCAGAGCAACATTTCCATCGCTAATGCGCCGGGTAGATGCCTCCCCAAAAGGGCCGTTCCTCCCATCCCAGGGATAAGTCCTAGCGCTACCTCCGATAGACCCAACTTCAGTCCTTGACCCACCACTCGTAAATCGCACGAAAGCAAAAGCTCCATGCCGCCTGCAATGGCGTGCCCATTAACAGCTCCGATCAGAGGCTTTTCAATGTCGTATCCGGCAAGTGTGGCGCGACGCAGTAAATCACGATCAGACGCTATTAACTCTTCGACTTCATTCTGAGGGTCTCGAGCGCCAGTAATCACAGGGATAGTTGTTCCAAGGTCGAATCCCGAACAAAAGGTTGATTCGCCCGCTCCCGTGATTACCGCAACACGAACTTGCTGATCTTCCTTTATCTGTTCCCAAACTTCGGCGAGTGCCACGATCAGCTCTGGATTAAGAGAATTTCGTGCCTCTGGCCGGTTGAGAGTGACGACTGCAACATGGTCGTGTATTTCGTAGTTAAGGACATTCATATCAAATTCCGATATCTCTTAGGTTGTAATCGCGCAACTGGGTTTTAGTTTCTTCTCCCCAGACGTATTGGCCCTCAAGGCCTTTGAACGGTTCGTATGTGTAACGTTCCTCGGTCGGGTGATGCTGCGAGCGAGCATCTATTGCCCAGGCAATGGCTTTAGACCGTTCGAAGATGTACTCCTCGTCGTATTCCGACACCGGGTTATGGACACCGCCGCTTCGTATGCCGATCACCGATGATCGGCGATGAAACCCGAAATTAATTGTTACTCGCACCTTCGAACTTGTGTTAGCGAAGGAACCGTGAACGGCTTGACGGCTAGTGATGGCTACATCTCCCGGATCGCAAATTAATGGAACTGCTTGAGGGAGGCGATCTGAGCCAGCTTCGTTGACCATTGCCTTGATGTCGATCTTTCCGACGCGGTGCGAACCAGGAATTACCCACAGGCCGTTGGTTGCGTCGCAACCATATAACTGAGCCATGAAATTAAAGCCGTGGGTATGGTCATCTAATTCAGGACTTTCCCAGTGAGTCCAGCCGTCCTGGTGCCAAGCAACTGAACCGCCTAGGCCTGGCTGTTTTATCCACACGGCTTCATTAAATGGAGTGAAATCGGGCCCGTTGATCGCTTCGGCAACTCTTAGGAGATCTGGGTGTCCGTAAAGCCGGAGACACGCGTCTGAGAACTGAAGCGAACCCAAAAATAGTTGAACCACATAATCCGGTGCGTTTGAGGGTGGATCTGGCTCATTCATCTTTGCCTGGTGTCGGCCGTATGAAGCATCTGTTCCGCCGAGCGGGTCGGAGAGGGGGCGGACCCAACTGATGTTTCTGCCCTCGAGGTCAACGCCTAGGGCGGGATTTCCGTGTTTGTCTACAAGGGCATCCTTACTAACCGGCGAGCGATCGAGCATCATCGCGACATCAGATTCGATTTCTTGGAGCTCTCGCTCATCTATGACATTGGTGAATACGTAAAAACCGTGGCGGTCGTAAGCGTCAATGATTTCAGGATCAAGACAACCATCGGGGGTAAAACGGATTGGACCCCGATTGTCGAGATCAAGGGCGCGAGCTGTGCCTTCTTCACGGTAGGCAACCATCTCAGTCTCAGCTGTGCCGTAGTCAACGATCGGCACCTCTATTAGCGGCAGCTTGGTTTCGGTCATGTCAGTCAACGGTAGTTCTTACTTATCTCCTATGAGTTCGAATCTGCGCTTTGCACCGTTGGGACGCTTGAGCTTGAGTGTTGTACGGTCCTAACGTGTTTCTCGTAGAAAGTTACATAGCAGGCATACTCAAATACGCCGACTTCGGAGGGCGGGCGAGTAGACGTGAATATTGGGGGTTTGCGTTCGCGAATTTAATTCTGGCGGCTTCCTGTTGGCTATTAGGGGTTGTTGGAGGTCCGCTACAAAGTCTGAGCATTTTGTATGCCCTAGCTGTGCTTGTTCCGAACTTGGCGATCACAGCGCGTCGTCTTCATGACACAGGACGCACCGGTTGGTGGTTGCCACTGGGAATCGTCCCGACGCCGCTGGTTCTGATCATCCTGTTTTTTGTCTGTCAAAAGGGTCAAACGGAAGCAAATCGCTATGGGCCACCTGTTTAGACGTAAAAAGCAACGCGTGAAGCAGTAGATCGCAAGAAGAGTCTCCTCCGCATCTGTAGAAAGCCAGTAGCTTTAATGCCGTGCCTGACTTTCTATATAGCGACCTGCTTCCTGTCACCGAGAGCGAGATTACATACCGTCGAATCACCGAAGATTACGTATCTGTGTTCGAAGCCAACGGGAAAAGTTTCTTGCAAGTTGAGCCTGAAGGGCTGCGGTTGCTGACTGCCGAGGCAATGCGTGATATCGCTCATCTGTTCCGTGCAGAACATTTGGAGCAATTGGCTGCGATTCTGGAAGATCCTGAAGCGTCTGACAATGACAGATTCGTAGCGGTTGAACTTCTAAAAAACGCCAACATAGCGGCGGGCGGAGTGCTCCCGAGTTGCCAGGACACAGGTACTGCAATTATCTGGGGCACTAAAGGAGAGCGAGTCGTTACAGGTGTCAACGATGCTGAATACATCAGTCGAGGCGTATACGACACCTACCAGACTTCTAGTCTTCGTTATTCCCAACTTGCACCTATGACAATGTTTGAGGAGCAAAACACCGGGAATAACCTTCCGGCCCAAATTGAGATCTATTCGGGCCCAGGGGATATTTACAAGCTTGCATTCATGGCGAAAGGCGGTGGGTCGGCGAACAAGAGTTTTCTGTACCAGGAAACTAAGGCGCTTCTCAACCCGACCAGTCTGACCAAATTTCTTGATGAGAAACTTCGAACGTTGGGCACCGCTGCATGCCCTCCTTACCACCTGGCTGTTGTCATTGGAGGCACGTCAGCTGAACATGCGCTTAAGACCGCTAAGTATGCGTCAGCCAAATATCTAGAGATGCTTCCCACAGCCGGGAGCGAAGCTGGGCATGGTTTTCGCGACCTGGAGTGGGAGGAACGGATTCTTGAACTGACTCGAGAATTCGGAATCGGGGCCCAATTTGGCGGGAAGTATTTTTGTCACGATGTTCGAGTAGTGAGGCTGCCGCGTCACGGAGCAAGTTGTCCAGTAGCTATAGCGGTTTCGTGTTCTGCGGACAGGCAGGCCTTTGCCAAAATCACGGCCGACGGAATTTTTCTTGAGCAACTAGAGGAAGATCCGGCGAAATATCTTCCGGATACTTCGGATGCAGAACTTTCAGATGAAGTTGTAGATATCAATTTGAATCGTCCAATGAATGAGATCCGGGAAGAACTCTCTAAGTTCCCTGTCAAAACCCGGCTATCTCTTACGGGTACTTTGGTCGTAGCTCGCGATATCGCCCATGCGAAGATTCAAGAACGACTCGATGCAGGTCAAGGTATGCCCGAATACTTGAGAGATTTCCCTGTCTATTACGCGGGCCCTGCCAAGACTCCCGAAGGTTATGCCTCAGGCTCGTTTGGTCCAACGACCGCCGGCCGGATGGACAGCTATGTCGAGTCGTTCCAAGCTGAAGGTGGAAGTTTAGTGATGCTCGCAAAGGGCAATAGGTCCAGCCAAGTTACGGAGGCTTGCAAAACCTATGGAGGGTTTTACCTTGGCTCTATTGGTGGTCCCGCTGCGAGGTTGGCGAAAGACTCGATACGAAAAGTTGAGGTTCTGGAATATCCCGAGTTGGGTATGGAAGCGGTCTGGAAGATCGAGGTCGAAGACTTCCCAGCCTTCATTGTCGTTGACGACAAAGGAAACGATTTCTTCTCTGAAGTTTCAACTCCGGTAACTATCAAGTAGTGACGCTTGTCACGTACTCGGTGGCCAGGAGCATTACCGGAGAAAAGTTACCCAAATAGAAAAAGCTATTCCTGCCAAGGCCATGACAGTCATCGTGACAATGCTCGACCTAGGCAACCGGCCGTCACTGTCACTTGGTAGGCGTTTTCGGACTATCTGAAGTAATCGATCTGCCCAGGCCACGTCTCTGCTGAGTATCCCTAACCCCACTGCGACGACTAGAAGACCTGGCCCGGGTAAGGGCATCATTATCACGCCGATGATGGTGACCAGTGACCCGGAAGT
>CEPT01147778.1_pt1 | contig 20760 bp, 33 predicted proteins | sample 356221 | NCBI WGS metagenome assembly CEPT01 (sample SAMEA2620081, study PRJEB7988) | marine metagenome | isolation source: saline water (ENVO:00002010), including | reverse complement strand
TCCGACTGCCAACATTGCAGCGGGGCGTGGGGTCACCGTGTGAGCGGTGTCGGTATGAACTTTGTCAAACAGCGCGGCCCAAAAATGCTAGGGGGCCAATGACGCAACTTGGGCGTCAAGTCAGAAATATGTACTGACAAAGCCTATTTCAAGGGGTGCTAGTCAAAAAAGTTTCCTGACAAAGAAAGCCCCAAACGGGGCGGGGAAATAACCGCATTGGGGATAAGGGATAAGGTACACTGTAAGGGGATAAGACAAAGGGACTAGAAACAATGGCAAGTAAGAAGCACACGACAGCCCACGGGTTGACTGTTAAGCAGGAAACATTCGTTCAGGCATATGTCACGGGGGACAGCAAAGGCAATGCATCAGCGGCATACAGGGCGGCCTACGACTGCGAAAAGATGAAACCCAGTAGCGTAAGGGCCGAAGCATGCCGATTGCTGGATAACCTGAACGTAACCCAGCGCATTGACCAGTTAAACGCTGATATAACGGCTCAACACCGCTTGCAGGGGGTCTCGCTGCGTCAACGAGTGCAGGAAGGACTTGTTATTGGAAGCAACCGCCGCTGAAAGCCCAGCAGCGCGGGTCAGGGCATGGGAATTGATAGGCAAGCTGCAAGGTGTGGACGCATTCGGTGCTGACCGTGTCGAGACCAACACCACAATAAACAGCAAAACGGCGGAAAGTGAGCTACAACAAGCAATAGCAGCCGCACTTGAAGATAGTACCGTGGTGCAACTGTTCGATAAGTAGCTGATATCGCTGGTTTCTGGTGGCGGAAATTAGGGGATTGTAAGGCTCACCCTCAAATCGGGGTGTACCTTGACAGATAGAGGGTGTCTTCCCTGCCTACCCCCACCCCCCTGTACGCACACTCACCCACACTCGCGTATACATAGTACTAAACACCCACAATCCCAGCTTTTTCCAACCAATCCCATACCCTTTTCCCCAAAAACACAGGAAAAAGGCCAAGGAATCCTACCCCCGGTGGGGATATTTAGTGAATTATAAAGGAAATTATGAAGGAAAGTGAGAACGCTACATAGCAAAAGAGCATAAAGGCGAAGATATTGCTGAACTTCATAACGATAAAACCTCTTTAAAAGGGGACCAGCCTGAATGCGCTACAAGCTGGTCCGAGTCTAGGGAGATTTAAAAGCAGCCGGGGAGAAGGAGTAAAACCCCCGACCACTCATTCGGTTATATCGTCAGGAATCTGTAGTGTCAACACCTACGTCATACATATTTCAGAGTTGACAGTGCCAGTAATAGAACATAAGGTGAATCTGCATGGTCAAGCATGCGCTGTGAGAACGGGGGTCTTCTTCTATCACCCTTCCACCCAGAAACGAGGAAGACCCCTATGACAGAAGCTGCAACCCGCAAAGACCTTATCTGGATAACTGACGAAGGCGACATCGACTATGACGAGGCGATGATGGAAGAGTGGTTCGCAGCCGCCGTAGAGAACCTTTCGGTATACGAAGTCAGTGATGACTCAGCCGCTTGGATGCTTTTCCTCATGGGCGCAGAGACAGCAGTCAGAGGAAACATCGGAGACCACCCATATGGCGGGAGTGCGTAAACGTGCAAAAAAAACCCGGCTGGAAAAAAGCACCTCAACCATCCAACTTGAGTGCGCGGGGTGCGGTAAAGGATTCAGGGCCAGTGAGGATGACTGGGTTGCCCTTGGCAGCGGTCACTATGTCCACTGGGGCGCATGGCACGGAGAAGACTGCTACAAGGCTCTCCGCAGACGACTTGAAGAGGAAGCGACTGATGAGGCACGAAGCGTGGATGAAGAAGCAGATGCAGAATATTACGAAGAATTCGCAAGAGGATTTAATGATTGAGCCTGACGCTTTCAACAACAAGCAGCAGAAATATGAGGACCATCAGGATGAAATGGTTCGTCAGCCCTCTCACTATAATCAGTCAGGGATAGAGTGTATTGACGCTATCCACGCTTGCCTTGGGGACGAAGGCTTCATCAACTACTGCCACGGCAACATGCTGAAGTATAGCTGGCGTTGGAAATACAAGGGTGGGTTACAGGATTTAAATAAATCGGCTGAATACGGGATGTTTATAGAGAACGTCACCAACGGCGGGAAGCCTAGAGGGTAACCCTTGGAGTATAACAACGACTTCCGTTTTGACCTGAAGAGAGGTCAGAAAGCAGAGAAGTGGCTTGGCGGTCTCCTTGAGGGGGACACGATGGAAGTCAAGCGGGACTTTATCGCGCACAAGACCAAGAGGGTCTTTGTAGAGTTTGAGTGCAACGGCAAGCCCTCAGGAATTATGAGAACAGAAGCAGAGCTATGGGCATTCGTTACTAACGTCTCGACCATAATCGTTTCGACTGACGGGCTGAAGATTCTTGTCGAAGAAGCAATAACCAAGAACCGCGTGAAGAAAGGCGGGGATGGCAATCGTTCAAAGGGAGCGATGATAGATTTGAGAGATTTGGTTCTTCTATCATTCAATGAGTAGTCAATGACTGACAGAAGGATAGAGAGAAACCGCAGACGGCTAGCGTTTCTTCAAAGCAAGATTCGTTTCTTCAAGAAGAACAAGAGAAAGATTTTGGTTATCTACCCTGAGAGGAAAAAGAAATAATGGACTTTACCACATACCAACAGAAGTCTCGCGAGACAGCCATCTACAAGAACGAGTTGAAAGTTCTGTACCCGGCCCTTGGCCTAGCAGGGGAAGCTGGTGAGGTCTGTGAGAAGATTAAAAAGATTTACCGCGACAAGGATGGAGACATGTCTTCAAACGACCGCTTGGCTATCCGCAAGGAACTGGGTGATGTCCTGTGGTACATCAGTCAGCTTGCCTGTGACATTGACGTAACCCTCGCCTCAGTGGCTACCGCTAACCTTGAGAAGCTGCGTGTTCGCAAAGAGAATGGAACTCTTCAGGGGTCTGGGGATGACCGCTAGAAATATTGGCGGTGAAACAGATACACATGTTATTTTATATTGTGGAGCCAAATGGATTTAAAAACTTACATTTTAGTCATCACCATGTGGGGACACAATGGAGACGAATGGGAATATATCGGAAACCAATCGCGTCTCTTGCAACACATGACTGAGGACCAATGTGTTTTTCTTGCAGATATGTGGGACGAGAGTTACGAGAACAAATACTATAAATTAAAGTATCACTGTTTCCCCTCTGATTGCGCGGGAAAAGAGAGTTGTGACTGAAACGTCTGCACAAGAACTACTCAAAAATATTGATAAACTTCCACCTCATCACTACGAAGCTGTAACCAAAGCCCTAGCTAAATGGCATGAAGCCAAGCAGATAGACAAGGCAAAGGACAGTTTTTTAGATTTTGTTAAGGTGGTATGGCCTTCCTTTATTGAGGGGCCGCACCACCGTATTATGGCAGAAAAGTTTGAGAGGGTAGCCAACGGCGAGTTGAAGCGGGTCATCATCAACATAGCTCCTCGCCACGGTAAGTCTGAGCTTACCTCATGGCTCCTTCCCGCTTGGATGCTCGGTAAAGACCCTAGCAAGAAGATAATTGCGGCGACACACACCGCAGATTTCTCTGTTCGGTTTGGTCGAAAGGTTCGTAACCTTATTGACGCTGAGTCATTCAAGTCGGTTTTTTCCAACGTCACGCTTCGTGCTGACTCTAAGGCGGCTGGTCGTTGGGATGTATCAGGCGGGGGTGAATACTTCGCTGTTGGTGTCGGCGGTGCGATGACTGGTCGTGGTGCTGACTTGTTAATAATAGATGACCCGCACTCAGAGACAGCGGGTATCAATCCGTCTCTGGATTATTTTGACAGTGTCTATGAATGGTATGCCTCTGGTCCAAGACAGCGTCTGCAACCGGGCGGTGCTATTATAATCGTGATGACACGGTGGCATGAACTGGACCTGACGGGTCACATCCTTCAGTCATCAGAGGAACGCAAAGGCTCCGACCAGTGGGAAGTAATCCAACTCCCTGCCCTCTACGAAGACGGTGAACCTTTATGGCCTGACTTCTGGAGTAAGGCCGAACTTGATGCTCTGAAAGCTGAACTGCCCATATCAAAGTGGTCAGCCCAGTACCAGCAGCAGCCCACCTCAGAAGAAGGTGCGCTGATAAAGCGTGAATATTGGAGAGAATGGCGAGGCTCTTCGCCGCCAAACTGCTCGTATATAATCCAGTCTGTTGATACGGCGCACACCAAAAATGCCCGTTCAGATTACTCAGCCATCACCACATGGGGAGTTTTTGACCACACAAACGAGGATGGGCAGACAGTCCCGAACATAATCCTTCTGGATGCGATTAACGAAAAACTGGAATTTCCTGAACTTAAGAATAGGGCTTTAGAACAATATTATGCTTACGAACCTGATGGATACCTTATCGAAGCTAAAGCGGCGGGTTTGCCTCTCATACAAGAACTACGAGCATCAGGTATACCTGTCACTGATTACACTCCGAGTCGCGGTCAAGATAAACTATCGCGGGTTAATTCAATCACTGACATCTTTGCGAACAAGATTGTTTGGTATCCAGCCACTCGCTGGGCTGAAGAAGTGGTTGAGCAATGTGCGGCGTTCCCTAACGGAGCGCATGACGACCTTGTGGACTGCACGACCTTGGCGCTGATGCGCTTCAGACAAGGTGGCTTCCTTACTTTGGGAAGCGACTACGAAGATTTGGAAGACGAATGGAAGTCACCTCGAAGAGAACCTTACTACTAGGGAGATTAGATGCCGCCAAGAAATCACAAGAAGTGGCTTGAGAAGCCGAAGGTAGATTTTGTTAGTTCCCTCATCTACTCAGACCACGGACTGTATGAACAAGAACTTGAAAACATATTTTCAAAGGTATGGATTCCTATCTGTCACGAAAGTGAACTTCCTAACACAGGATGCTTCAGGACAAGCAGTATAGCTAACCAGAATGTAATAGCTGTTCACAGGCAAAGCGGTATTGAGGTTTACAAAAACGAGGGAATAAGAGCGGTCTCAGGCCAGTTCGACCCAACAGGTCACGGCTACTGGGACAAGCTGCACAGTGAAGTCAAGTATGGTGGGATGGTGTGGACAACTCTTGACCCAGACCCCCGTCAGAGCCTTGATGAATGGATAGGTGGTGCGTTTGACTGCATCCTGTCAGCTATAGATACGGAACCATTAGAGGTATTTCACTACCATAAGGCCATAATAGACACGAATTACAAGCTGTGGCACGACACAAACAGCGAATTTTACCACGATTTCATGCATTATTTTAACCGCGTATCGGGCTTTAACGATGAATATTTTGCTAGAAAAAATATACCATTCGATAATGGTCACGTTAACGTCAGCAGTTTCACGGTTAACTACGAAGAATACGATGGCTTTGAGGATAGAGGAGAGCTTAGTTTCCCTACTCTCCCACCCAATCAATGGTACATGGTGGATTTATTTCCCGGATTTAATTTTAATCTTCGCGGCAGTGCTTATCGAAGCGACAGCGTTACACCTCTTGGGCCTGATAAGGTTATGATTGAGTTCAGGGGGTATGGATTAAAAAGCGATACACCTGAAGAACGCCAAACAAGAATAAAACATCACAACTCTATCTGGGGTCCATTCGGAAGAAACCTTCACGAAGACCTGATTGGTGTTGCTGGTCAAGGCACAACCATGAGACAGGGAACAGAGCCGCGCAATATTCTGCATGGCAGACATGAGAACTCAACTATCCACGATGAAGTTGGAATGCGTCACTACTACCAAGAGTGGAGCAAGTGGATGGGTGTATCAGCAAGCAACCCTTTAACTAAGGACTAGTTATGGAAGAAGAACTAACAGAAGCCGTCCAGTCCACCGATGACATGACCATAGGGATTCTTAATCCTGATGCTGTAGCTATTGAAGATGGCGAAGGCGGCGTTGTTATTGACTTCACCCCACCAGAAGAGATGGAAGAAGAGCAAATTCCTTTTGACGCAAACCTTGCCGAACACATGGATGAAGGTGACCTTGGCTCTTTGGCTGGGGATTTGATTGCTGCTTACGATGACGACAGAGCATCTCGCGGAGAATGGGAAGACGCTTACACTGCTGGCTTGGACTTGCTTGGTGTAAAGGTTGAGGAGAGAACCACACCATTTGAAGGTGCTACAGGTGTCACCCATCCAATTCTTAGCGAAGCAGTAATAAGGTTTGTTTCACAGGCCATGATGGAAATATTTCCAAACAATGGCCCGGTCAGAACAACCGTTATCGGCAATAAGACAGATGAGCGTCAGGAACAGGCCCGAAGAGTTCAGGATTATATGAACTATCTTCTGACCGAAGAGATGGAAGAGTACCGTCCCTCAACTGAACAGTTACTATTTAAAACTGCACTTGCTGGCTCTGGCTTCAGGAAAGTGTACTACGACCCTCACCACAATCGACCAGAGAGTATATTTGTTCCTGCTGAAGACTTTGTCGTCAGCTATGATACTACAGATATCAAATCATCCCCACGTTACACACACGTTATGCGGAAGTCTGATAACTTTGTTAGACGGCTCCAGTTGAATGGGTTCTACCGTGATACTGACTTAGGAGATATATCTGATGAAGCCGACAGCGTTAAAACCAAATATGATGAACTCACAGGTGTCACGGAAGTCTCAGAGTCAGACATCCGAACACTCCTTGAAGTCTTCGTTGAACTCGACTTGCCCGGATTTGAAGACGAAAGAGACGGAGAGCCGACAGGACTCCAACTCCCCTACGTTGTCACCATTGACCAATCCAGCGGAACTGTCTTATCAATTCGCCGTAATTATGAAGAGGATGATGCACTAGCTGAACCCCTTCAGCACTTTGTCCACTACAAGTTTCAGCCCGGTCTGGGGTTCTACGGCTTTGGTCTTATCCATCTTATTGGAAGTATAGCAAAGTCATCGACCAGCATTCTTCGACAACTGATTGACGCTGGCACACTAGCGAACCTTCCCGCTGGTTTTAAAGCCAGAGGCTTACGAATTAAGGGAGATGACAAGCCGATTGAACCCGGAGAGTTTAGAGATATAGACCTTCCTGGGGGTGCAATCCGCGATAACATCTTACCCTTACCATTCAAGGAGCCTTCTCCCACGCTCTCTCAGTTGATGGGAGTTCTGGTCGAGGAAGGTAGAAGGATTGCTTCGATAGCAGACTTACAGATTGGTGAGGGTAATCAAGAAGCACCAGTCGGCACAACAATAGCTTTAATAGAACGGTCAATGAAAGTTATGAGCGCGGTGCATGCGAGGCTTCACAACAGCCTACGCCGTGAGTTCAAGCTACTGGCTAATATAATAAAGGATACACTACCAGCGTATCCATATGATGTTGGGGCAGATTCGTTAATTGCGAGGTCAGACTTTGACGACCGAGTTGATATCATACCTGTTTCTGACCCCAACGCCACATCGTTTGCCCAGCGGATTATGCAGCAGCAAGCCGCGTTGCAAACAGCACAGGCTGCGCCCCAACTATACGATTTGAGAAAACTCCATAGGTCTTTTCTCAACACTGTTGGCGTGGACGGTGTGGACGAAATTGTTCCTGACCCAACGAACATATCTCCTTATGACCCCGTCTCTGAGAATGCTCGTATAATGTCAGGTGCGCCAGTCAAGGTCTTTGCATATCAGGACCATGACAGCCATATATCTGCCCACATGTCCTTGATGCAAGACCCAAGCCTCAAACAAAACCCGATGGGACAGATGATTGCTCAAGCAATATCCGCTCATATATCGGAACATATGGCGCATAAGTACCGCAACGAAGCTGAACAACTTATGGGTACTCAGCTTCCACCTCTGTCAACCGAGAATGATAAGGGGCTTTCAGAAGAAGAAGAAAGTCAATTGTCAGCAGTGGCAGCGCAAGCAGCCGCTCAGATTACTGGAAAGGCCCAGCAGCAAGCTGTGCTTGAACAGCAGATGGCAGCAGCGCAAGACCCAGTGGTTCAACAGCAGCAAGCTGAGATACAGGTTAAGCAAGCAAAGGTACAGCAAGAGGCTCAAGAGGCGCAGCTTGATGCAAATGTTGAAATGCAAAAAGCTACCATGCGTCAACAGCTTGAGAGAGAACGACTAAAACAACAGCGTGAAATAGCCGAAATGAAAGTTGCCGCTGACCTAGCTAAGTCTAACCGCAATTAAATTAGGCACTGACCAGTAAACACATGTTATATTTACACTAGGAGTTTTTCCCTTGAGCGAACATAGCGTTCATGCTTTTACGAAAGTACATCGTGAAACAATAAGAACTTACATGAATGAATTAACTGATAACCTAGCGCTTGGGTCTGCAAAGACCTTTGAGGATTATCAGCGAACTGTCGGTCAGATTGAAGGTCTGGCGATAGCAGAGCGAGAGCTTTTAAATCTACTATCGAAGTCCTCTGATGAGGACTAACGGCGTAGCTTGACCGCCCCTTAAATAAGCTAATGAGGTAATAAATGTCGTCCGTATACAGTACGGGCGCGGTTGTCGTGCCTGACAACCCGCCAAAACCTATGGGATATCACGTTCTTATTGTGATGCCCAAGGTAGAAGAAAAAACGATAGGTGGTGTAATACTACCGTCAGAAGTCAAAAGTCGTGAAGACGTTGCTTCGATTGTTGGAAAAGTTATATCCGTTGGTGCGACTGCGTACCCCGAAACGGATTCTAGGTTCGCCGCTGGTCCTTGGTGTCAAGAGGGCGACTGGGTGATGGTGAGTAAATACTCAGGTCACCGCTTCGACTATGATGGCATTGAGATGCGTCTTATGAATGATGACGCGATTCTAGCTGTTGTAGATGACCCAACTAAAGTGTCGAGGGCAACAGCATGAACGAAGAAGATATTAAAGAAGACGAGCTTGAGATTGAACTTGAGGAAGCTGAAGAAGAGGCTCCAAAGGTTGAGGAACAGGTTCAAGATGACGATGCAGGGGATACTGTTGCGGCAGCCGAAGATACGCCCTCTCCTAAGAAGTCATCCAAATTTCAAAAACGTATTGATGATTTAGTTCATAAGCAGAAGGAAGCTGAACGTCAGCGTGATGAGTATTACAAAGTAGCCCAGAGGGTAATGGAAGAAAATAACGCTTTGCGAAATACCGCAAAGGAATTTTCAAACACCTCTGTGTCAGAGATGGAAGCAAGAATTACTTCTGACATTGACAAGGCAACGTCTGATTTTAAGAAGGCTTACGAAGAAGGTGAAGCGGATAAGTTGGTTGAAGCCCAGAAGAGGCTTATCCAAGCAAGCTCACAGACAGGTAAGCTGGATAACTTAAAGCAACAGGCTGCGCCAGAATACTATGAACCTCATGCGCCGCTTGACCCACCACCAGACTCAAGGGCTGTTGATTGGGCAGCGAAAAATCCTTGGTTTAATCGTGACCGTGTAATGACCAATGCGGCATACGCAATTCACGATGAAGTTGTTAATAGCGGCGTGGAGATTTCCAGTGAACGTTATTACGACATGATAAACCAAAGGATGCGTGAAGAATTTCCACACAAGTTTACTGGTTCGGTGCAGGACACACCAGACCAATCCCGTAAAGGGACCGCAACCTCTGTGGTTACGCCGGGTGGCAATCAAACAGGCCGCTCAAAGAAAGTCCGATTATCACCTTCACAGGTGGCCGTAGCTAAACGCTTGGGTGTTCCTCTTGAGGAATACGCAAAGCAGTTTGTTGCGCTTGAAAATTAGGAGACATAAACATGTCTGATACAGCAAAAGCATCTCGTACCCCTCGTTCTGTAGAGAAGCGTGAACAGGAAGTACGCACCCAAGATTGGACTCCACCTAACATGTTGCCTGACCCTCTTCCTAAAGAAGGTTACACATTTAAGTGGGTTCGTATTTCAACTCAAGGCCAAGACGACCCGATGAACTATTCCAAGAAACTCCGTGAGGGGTGGGAAGCAGTTCCTATCGAAGAGGCTCCTGAGATGGAACACCTTGTTTTAGACCCTAACCCTCGCTTTAAAGGACAAGTCGAGGTTGGTGGTTTGCTTCTCTGTCGGATGCCTTCAAGCATGGCACAGCAACGCAATGAATACTACCAGCGTCAATCCCGTGACGCTATGGACTCCGTTGACAGTCAGCTTATGAGGGAATCCCACCCAACGATGCCGATTAATCGACCTGAAAGGTCTAGTCGTGTTTCGTTTGGTAAAGGCTCCTAGCATGCGGTTAGGGGCTAAGTTTTACCCTTTGATTTAGGAGAGACATAATGTCTGCTACTTCAGCCCCTCGCGGTTTGAAGCCGATTGGTCTCCTTGGGGGAATGCCGTTTGCTGGCTCGACTCGTGAGTTTCTTATCAAGTCAGGTTACGCAACGGCTATCTTCAACGGAGATGTGGTCGGTCTCGCTGATACCGCGAACTCCACGGACGATGGTTACCTTGTCCGTGAAACAGTTGCTGCCGAGGTTAATCCTATTGGCGTGTTTTTGGGATGTTCTTACACAGACCCATCAACAGGTCAAAAAACCTTCAAGCAATATTATCCGGGCAGCATCGCTGCTTCGGACATCAAGGCGGTTGTTTCCGCTAATCCATTCACTCTTTACGAACTACAAGCTGACGGCGCAATTGCACAAACACAATTAGGCATGACCGCTGACCTTGTTCAAACACAGGCTGGTTCTACCGCTACTGGTAATTCTGGCATTCAACTTGATGCATCTACTGCATCTGTAGGTGGAGAGTGTTGGAAGATTGTAGATTTCGTGGAACGTGTGGGTTCAGAAATTGGTGACGCTAAGACTGACGTTATCGTGATGATGAACCAGACTGAACATGCGTTCCTTGCAGACGTAATTACTTAGGGGGATTGAGATATGGCTATCGCAAGAGCGCAGCTAATGAAAGAACTCCTTCCGGGTTTGAACGCTCTGTTCGGAATGGAGTATGCTCGTTATCCAGAAGAGTGGAGGTCTTGCTTCGATGTCGAGAACTCCGACCGCTCTTTTGAGGAAGAGACAAAACTGAGTGGCTTTGGTGCTGCTCCAACCAAGGACGAAGGTGCAGCCATCTCTTACGATGATGCACAAGAAGCCTACACAAGTCGGTACACACACGAAACCATTGCCCTCGGCTTCTCGCTCACCGAAGAAGCCCAAGAGGACAACTTGTATGACTCGCTTTCGGCTCGTTATACTAAGGCATTGGCTCGTGCGTTCCAACACACCAAGGAAGTAAAAGGCGCAGACCTATTCAACTCTGGCTTCACAGGCCAAGTTGGTGGTGACGGTGTTACTTTGTTCAACGCTTCACACCCCCTAATCAACGGTTCCACTAATGGAAACCGTCCGGGCAGTGCTGTTGATTTGAACGAGACCTCACTGGAAGCGGCTATCATTGCCATTGGCAAATGGACAGACGAGCGTGGCCTGAAAATTGCCGCCCGTCCAACCAAGCTGGTTATTCCTTCCGACCTACAGTTTGTTGCAGAGCGTCTGATGAAATCAGAACTAAGCAACACTGTAACAACGCAAGGTGCGACTGGTGTCACCAACGTCAATGACATCAATGCTATCCGCTCAATGTCAGCAGTTCCCGGCGGTTACATGGTTAACCACTACCTGACTGACACTGATGCATGGTTCCTTGGAACAGACATCCCGAATGGCTTCAAGCACTTCGTGCGTGTCCCAATGAAGACAAGCATGGAAGGTGACTTTGAAACTGGAAATGTTCGCTACAAAGGTCGCGAGCGTTACAGCTTCGGTTATTCTGACCCACTGGCCTACTACGGCTCACCGGGTGCTTAACACCATGTGGGGCGGGGTTTATTCCTCGCCCCTCTTTTTTGCTATTCGGAGGAATTAATGTCAGATATTACAGCAACCACTGTCACGGCTGATGGTGTCGCAGTAGCCTTACCCGCCCGTGTCAAATCTATTTATTACATCCGTGGTTCTAGTGCTGGCTCTATCGTTCTTAAGGATGGTGGCTCTGGTGGAACTACGCTTCTAACACTGACCACACCCGGTGCGGGTAGTGGTGTGGACGCAGCAAACACAATGTCCATTCCTAGTGACGGAATACGTTTCTCGACCAATGTATATGTCGATGTCACCAACGTTACTTCAGTCACATTGTTTCACGCATAATCATGGCAAGTCCTAAACCCAAAAACAAAGCGTTGTACTCAAGGGTAAAGGCAGAAGCCAAACGTAAATTTAAAAAATGGCCCAGCGCATATGGGTCGGCATGGCTCGTCAAAACCTATAAAAGTCGAGGCGGTAAATACTCCTGATGGCTAAGAAGACTGGCTTGAAGAAGTGGTTCAGTGAAGATTGGCGAGATGTAAAAACAGGAAAGAAGTGCGGTCGCTCTGGTTCAGAGAAAAAGAAACGACCTTACCCAGCCTGTAGGCCAGCAAAAGTAGCCAGCAGAATATCAAAAAAGGAAGCAGCAAAGAAGACTGGTCCTGCCAAAGTAAAGTGGTCTGTAACCGCGTCAGGTAAAAGAAGAAAGAAAAAGTAATGGCTACTCGTAAAAAAGATAACCCTATTAGAAAAACAACTAAGGGAAAGAGTGCCAACTACAACAAGACCAAGTCTGGTGCTGGAATGACAGCCAAGGGTGTGGCTGCATACAGAAGAGCAAATCCCGGAAGTAAATTACAGACAGCAGTTACAGGCAGTCCAGCGAAGGGCAGCAAGGACGCTAAGAGGAGAAAGTCCTTTTGCGCTCGCAGTGCTGGACAGATGAAGAAGTTTCCAAAAGCCGCGAAGAATCCTAACTCTAGGCTTCGACAAGCTCGTAAAAGGTGGAAGTGCAGATGACGGAGTCAGTTGAGGTTTGTTTAGCAAGGTTGGAAGAGCGTATCAAAACGCTTTCCGATGAAGTGCGCCATGTACATGAAGAGGTCTCAGAGCTAAAGGCGCAAGCTAACAGGTGGAAGGGTGCTTTCTGGTTAATGGTTTTTATAGGTGGATTAGTGGGAAGTCTCTCCCATTTTTTTGTTGGGTTAATGAAATGACTATAGCGAGGGCTAACATGACTAAACAGATGCAGAACGGGACGAAGAAGAAAAAGAAAAAAGCAAAAGCTGGAGATACTCCAATGATTCCCTTGGGGTCTTCAGGGTATCGCACATTGGATGAAGGTGACAAAAAAGTAGCTGCCGCAAGAAAGGCTTTGGGCATCGGTAAAAAATATGGCGGCACAATCAAGAAGATGAAGCACGGTGGCGGCACATGCCGTGGAATGGGTGCAGCTAAGAAGGGTGGCAAATACTCACAGGCGTAAGTTTTAAAGGGGTGGAAAACAAATGGAGCCAGTATCTACGGCCTTGGCTGGTATTGCTCTCGTTAAGGCGAGTGTAAACTTTATCAAGGATAATATAAATACAGCGAGAGATATTGGCGATATTGCGGGACAGATTGATGGTCTGTTTAGAGGTCAAAAAGAAGTTAATGATGCTCGCAACAGAAAATCTGGCGTAGGAACTCTTGACCAGTTCGGGGTTGAGAGTGTGGCAAAAGAGACCATAGACGCAAAGCTCGCTGCCGAAAGCCTTCAGGAAGTCGCGACCTTGGTGGACCTCAGGTTCGGGCCGGGAGTCTGGAAGGGCATATTGGAAGAGCGGCATCGTAGAATGCAAGAGGCCAAAGAGGCTGCAAAAAAGGCTAGGCGAGAGGCTCTTGAAGCACATAACGAAATGATGGACATGATAAGGCTTTGGCTGACAATTATCTGTGTTGCTGGTGTGGGGATAGGTGCGTTTGTCTTAGTTGTGCTTTCGACAAGGGCTTAACGGGGATTGTGCTATCGCCGCGTCCGTAAGGCGCACAGAGGTCACAGAAAAACAGTTCAGTCAGAACAAGGTCGGCTTACAAAAATTAAACGTTTAAGAGAGCGGCGTGAAGAACAGGACGCTGCGATAGGAAGTTTGATAGAATGGCAACATCAGGAACCGCTACATTCAATCTTGATATACATGAGATAATTGAAGAAGCGTATGAACGGGCTGGGCTTGGTCGTGCGTTCTCAGGTAACGATTTCAGAACAGCTAGGCGTTCATTAAACCTGTTGTCTCAGGATTTTGCAAACCGTGGTATCAATCTATGGACCATTGACCAGCAAATATTAAATCTTACGTCTGGCACAGCATCTTACACACTTCCTTCGGATACAGTTAGCATACTTGACCATGTAGTCAGAGAGGGAACTGGTACATCTCAGTCTGACTTAGCTATATCCAGAATGAGCCTTGGAGAGTTTGCTGGAATAACAAGCAAGAATACAGAGGGCCGTCCTGTTAAGATTTACGTTGAGCGGCTAGTAGCTGCTCCAAGAATTACTCTTTGGCCCGTTCCAAACAACAACAACTATAAACTGGTCTATTACAGAATTAGACGGGTTGAGGACTCCATTAACGGTTCGGTCACACAGTTCGATGCGCCGACAAGGTTTCTCCCCTCTATCGTTTCAGGTCTTGCATATCAGCTTGCTCTTAAAAACCCAGAGTCGATAGAGCGAATACCTTTGTTGAAGGGTATATACGAAGAAGACTTTTCTCTTGCTGCAACAGAAGACCGTGACCGCACAGACTTTAGAATTATCCCGGCGATAGGCTGATGAGTAGGTATGCCTCAGGGAAAAACTCCGTAGCGGTTTGTGACCGTTGCGGATTGAAATACCCATACGAGACACTAAAGGAAGAAGTAACAAACAAGAGACGAAATGGTCTTCGCGTTTGCCCAAGTTGTTTTGACAAGGACCACCCCCAGCTTCAACTGGGAAGAGCGAAGGTTTCAGACCCTCAAGCCCTACGACATCCAAGGCCAGAGGAGAAGGATTCACCAACCAACAATACGGCTTTCACTAACCTGTATCCTCACACAGCAGGAAGGTAACAATGAATTACACAGAATTGGTTCAAAACATAAAGGACTTTATGGAAGATGACGGCACGGAATTTTCTAATGCCGTACCTACCTTTATTGAATTAACAGAACTGCGTCTGAGCCGTGACCTAAAGATACCAGCGTTCCGAAGAAGACAGCTATCCGCTCTCACCGCAAACGACCCCTTCCTTACAATGCCTAGCGACATGGTAACTCTTGAGAACCTTCAGCTTGTTCCAAACTATACTTCTGGAAATACGGGGCAGCACAAACCTCTCCTCTTAAGGTCTGATGAGTATATGATGGAGTTCTGGCCCGACAGAAGTACAACGGGTGACCCAGAATATTATGCTTATTTTGACGATGCTACAATTTATGTAGCCCCTACTCCCGCAACCAATATTCCTGTCGAGATTAGTTACCGCCGCAGACTGCCAGCCCTATCGTCAACCAACCTTACCAACTGGTTTTCGGACAATGCATCTGATTGTCTTTTGTATGGGGGTCTTCTTGAAGCGTCATCATTCAACCGAAATGCTGGAATGCTTGAGAGGTACACGCAGTTGTATCAGGCAGCGGTTCAAAGGGTAACTGAAGAACAACAAGCTAGAAACTCAATAGACAATTTTTACATGAGAAACGAGGGTTAAATCATGGCAACTTCAAACGCTGCAACCACATACCTAGAACATAAAATTCTAGATTTTTTATTCAAGAACAATTCAACTTCCTTCACCACACTTGGAAACAGTATATACGTTGGCCTAGCTACCGCTGTTTCCAGCCTTGAGGCAGGAAGTTTAACTGAGGTTAATACATCGTCCCAAGATGCAAACTATGCAAGACAACAAGTTGCAGCTAGTGCTTGGACACATACCGCAAGTAACTCTGACCAGCAGAAGGTTACTAACACAGCAAACATAGAGTTTTCAGCATCAAGCGGCGCAGCCACCTATACAGTGACACACGCATTTATTGCAGACCACGCTACTGCTGGAAACATTCTGTTTATTGGAGCCTTGGATAACAGCAAGCAAATAGCTTCAGGTGATATCTTCCGCATCAATGCGACCAATCTGTCTATTGAGTTAAAGTAATATGGCTTTGGTTCTTGCTGACAGGGTCAAGGAAACAACAACCACGACAGGCACTGGAACATATACCCTCGCTGGCGCTGTGACTGGTTTTGAAACTTTCGGCTCTGTGGGCAATGGCAACACAACATATTACACCTGTACTGACGGCACTGACTTTGAAACAGGCATTGGCACTTACACTTCATCAGGCACGACACTAGCTAGGACCGCCATACTTCAGTCTAGTAACAGCGACAACGCTGTTAGCTGGAGTTCTGGTACTAGGACAATCTTCTGCACATTGCCAGCACAGAAGATGGTGTTCCTTGATGCGAGTGGAACCGTTCAAGGCTTCACAGAACAAGACCCAAATGCGCTGGCATTTGCGATAGCTCTAGGATAGGAAAATGGCAAACGCATTTAAGACATTTACTGACACGGCTGTAGGGACTTCAAACGCAGATGTTTACACCTGTCCCTCTTCAACCGAAACAACAATAATCGGATTGAATGTTGCTAACATACTTACAGTCTCTATCACCGTTAACATCCAGCTAATAAACAATGACGGTGATAACGTACACATTGTAAAGAATGGCATAGTGCCTGTCGGAAGCAGTTTGGTTGCTGTCGGTGGCGACCAGAAAATTGTTATGAATGCATCCGACATTCTTAGAATAACAGCCAGTCAGGCAAGCGCCGCTGATGTAACTGTGTCTGTGCTGGAGATTACATAATGGCACTCGGCACTATTGACACTAATCAGATTGCAAGCGAAGCAGTCACTGTACCAAAGGTCACTGACCAAGTTTTGTCTAGCAGAAATTTCATCATTAATGGCGATTTTCAATGTTGGCAAAGAGCCACCGCAGCTACAGCCGGTGTAAATAATACGGTAAATACGGCTGATAGGTGGGGTTGGTTATTGAGTAATGACGGTGCGGTTACTTCTGAACAATCAACTGATACACCGACAGGAACAGGTTATTCGTTTCTTGCTAAATGCACTACGGCTGATACGAGCATTGCGGCTGGTCAGTATGCTGTTATTTACCAAAATATAGAGGCGCAAAATCTTCAACCTCTACAATATGGAACATCATCCGCAAAAACAATAACGCTCTCGTTTTGGGTTAAGTCTAACAAAACTGGAACATACACAGTAGCTTTATATAAAGCGTATAACACAGGATATATAATTCCTAATGAGTACACAATTTCATCGGCAAATACATGGGAAAAGAAAACCATTACTATAAGCCCTACGGCTGGAAGCACATCATTTATTACAGCATCAGGAGGGGCATTAGTTAATAACAATGCATTAGGGTTTCAGCTTGCGTTTAATCTTGCGTTTGGCTCGAATGGAAATGGTACAAATGCTACTTGGTCTTCTAATGCAGCGCATTATACCACATCCAATCAAGTAAACTGGCTGGATAGTACAAGCAATAACTTTTACCTATCTCAAGTACAGCTTGAAATCGGAGATGTGGCTACACCCTTTGAGCATGAGAATTTTGCAACCACGCTACATAAGTGCAGACGCTATTATGAAGTTGTAAATCGGTTTATTTATCCAAATAAATATTCAACTGTAGTTTTGGGTGATTTCTCATGGGAAGTCGAAAAACGAGCGCAACCAACTCTTGCACTAGCTGCTGGTGGCACTAATACTGGCGGTCATAGTTTAAATGTAAGTCTCACTGCGGGTGGTTACATTTATAAAGGTTCAGAAAACTACGATGCTGTAAAATATTTAGCTGGGAATGCAGAGTTATGATTATAGAGAATGCTAAATATGTAAAGGCTCCACTAGAAAACCCTGATAATAAAAATACTGCTATCAAGGCAACTATTAATGGGGTTGAGTCTTGGATTCCTATGGACGAAGCCAACACAGACTACACAGAAATATTAAAACTAGTAGCAGAAGGCTCTCTAACAATAGAGGATGCAGATTAATGGCATATCTTGGACCACCACCATCACAGACACCAGCAAGCCCTACTAGTCAGTATTTCTCTGGGAATGCTTCAACTACAACTTTTACATTAAACCGCCCGGTTAATGTTTCTGAAGACTTGAACGTGTATGTGAATAACGTGGCTCAACAGCCGGGTGCTGGAAAGTCCTACACGGCTTCAGGAACCAATTTAATTTTCGATGCAGCACCCGCCGCTGGGACAAACAATGTGTACGTTGTTTACCGAGGGCTGGCAGAGTTAACAACCCGCATTAACCCTGACAGGACTGTATCAACGTCAAGTCCCTCTGGCGGCGAGGATGGGGATATTTGGCTAAAGGTAAGTTAACATGCCGTTCTACGTCAACGATAGCGGCACTTGGAAGGAAGTCACCAGTAACAATTACTATGTTAAACACGGTGGGGCATGGACGGTTGTACAAGAGGCGTATGTCAAAGATGCTGGAAGCTGGAAGTTATATTATCAGAACGAGGTTAGTACAACCCTATCTAACAGCACAAATGTAGCTGCTTCATCCTTGTTCACTTCTTCAGTATGGACAGGGACTACACCGAAGATAATTACCATTCCATCTGGTGTTACCATTGGTGGAACAGGGGGAACAGCAGCTATAACAATAGCAAGCAACATGGGTGGCACTCTTGTTATTAATAACGCTGGTAGCATTCTTGGCACTGGTGGCGCATCGAATGGCGGGGCTGGCGGCAATGCAATCACTAATGCGGCCTCTAATGTGACTATAAATAACACAAACCTGATAGCTGGTGGCGGCGGCGGCGGCGGTCAGGGCGGGGCTGGCGGGGCTGGTGAGGTAAATAATACAGCAGCTTGGTCAGGCAGAGAGCCAGCCGCAAACTGGACTAATGGCTCGGCTCAACTTGGATATTATTGGAATGTCAATACTTATCATTTTTTCTATAACGGCTCTACTAGCTATATCTATTGGGCTAGTAATATTGGTAATGCCAGCGGGTTTCCAGCTTTTATAAGAATTGGAAATAACGAATATCATAGAGGTATTAGTCGCGGCAGCGGAAAATATGAAATATATCGTCAAGCAAAAATAGCTACTTCAGCCGGAACAGGCGGTGCTGGTGGGCAAGGCCAAGGCTATAATCAAACAAATTCGGCAGGGTCGAATGGGAGCGCTGGTGGCACAGGTGCTGGCACAGGCGGCGCTGGTGCGGATGGAGCCACTTATGGACAAGCCGCTGGGAGTGGAAGTACGGGAGCCAATGGAAATTCATACAGCAACGGTACGGGAAGCGCTGGCTCTGCTGGCGGGGCGGCTGGAGCAGCCGTCAGCGGGACAAGTGTAACTATGAATAACAGCGGGACAGTTCATGGAGCGGTCGCATGACCAAGTATAATGTTGAAAAAATTGAGGATGGTATTGCCACACTGCGATACCCCGACAATAGCTGGGCAGAGATTGTTTTATCTTCGGATATGACAGAGGGGGACTTGGATGATTTGGCGCTACAGTATGCACCAAAAACTGGAAGCAAGCCTAGCTTTCTTTCGGTTGGTCAAAGTCGGACAGCAAAGGCTATTGATGCAAAAGAACCAGAAGATGAAAGAGCGGCGTATGTCATTGCCAGAACAAAAGCATACGGTTCATTAGAGGAGCAGATTGAATACATTACCGAAAAAGGTTTAGAGGCTTGGCAAGCGAATGTATCTAAAATTAAATCTGATAACCCCAAGCCTGAGTGATGATGAGGAATAACTAGATGCCCATATCTAAAATATTATCAGGCTCTTTAGATAGCGGGAAGGTGTTGCAAATGCAATCAAGCGTTAGCACCGCTGCTTCGTCTATTTCGTCAACATCTTACGCTGATATTCCTTCAATGACAGCGACCATTACTCCAACATCAACTAGCAGTAAGATATTAATACAAGTGAGTTTTGGTTTATTGTGCAGCGATGAAACGGGAACTGGTTGTCTAATGAAACTGTTAAGAGGCAGCACAGAGATTGGACAAGGCGTTAGCGCAGACTCACATAATGTTTTCATGCAAAACTTTAACCATTCAAATATCGTGTTTGAGCAAGCAAACCATATGTTTGTAGATAGTCCAAGCTCAACCAGCGCAATAGTTTATAAAATGCAGTGGTCTTTAACTGGCACTCCTGCGACTTGGTACATGAACAGACGAGGCTCAGACAACTATGCCCGAACCTCATCAACATTTCTTCTTATAGAACTATCGGGATAAAAATGGCATATATAGGTATAGACCCGAATGTAGGTGACATAACATTCCAGAAGTTTACTGGAACAGGGAGCGCCACTGCATTCACTCTGGCTCAGTCCGTTGTGAGCGGAGAGGCCATTGTCGTAACCATAGGAAATGTGGTTCAGGAACCGGGGGTCAGCGCAGCTTATACAGCACAGGCAAACACACTTACATTTTCCTCTGCCCCTGCAAACGGTGACGTTATTACTGTGCGCTACTTTGGTCGCGCTGTAGACCAGCCGACCAGCTACGGTATGCAGCTATTCAAGTATGTTGCTACAGCGGGGCAAACCACGTTTATAAATGCGGATGCCAACGGTGCAATAATGGCGTTTAGCGGGACTGACGTAGACGTTTATTTGAACGGTGTTCATCTGGATAGTTCGGACTTTACTGCCAGCAGCGGAAGCACAATAACACTCGCAACAGGCGCGGCCTTAAACGATGAATTAGTTATTAGAGCTTATCGCGCATTCAGCGTGACTGACACAGTGAGCAAGTCCTCTGGGGGTACGTTTGCTGGGGAGATAACAGCGCCGCAGTTCCAGACAACAAACACAACGGTTGATACGGCTGTGTT
>CEPT01018468.1_pt1 | contig 20855 bp, 15 predicted proteins | sample 356221 | NCBI WGS metagenome assembly CEPT01 (sample SAMEA2620081, study PRJEB7988) | marine metagenome | isolation source: saline water (ENVO:00002010), including | reverse complement strand
GCGCCTAACGCACTGGGGCCTGTCGCACTGGCTACAGGCGCACTGGCCAACGTGTCAGGTGTATCAGAATTAGCTGTCGGTACTGTTTGATAGGGACCTACTTGTGCCTGCGGTGATACAGTTGCGACCGCACTTGGGGATGGTGTCGTCGGCTGATTAGTAGGAGGTGTTGAACCGTATGTGACAGGAGACTGTGGCGGTGGAGTTGTTGCAGCAACCATACCTCGGGCAGACTGATCGCCTGCGCCATCAGGGAGAGACTGGTCAGTGGCCTGCAACACATAGCTATCAGGTGTCGACGTTGTTGGATAAGGCTGCGCGTTGGCTGATGGTTTAGTTGTATCTCCCTCAAAAGCCGGAGCCTCAGCAAGCGTTGCAGGATCAGGCCCCCCCATACCAAAGGATCCCCACGAGGTGCCCATTGATGTCCCACTCTTGCAACCAGTGCCACATGCGATCAATACGATCAGGCAGGACAAGTGAACTGTGCCTACAACGACACTCCAACGGCACGGTTTGCTCCGGGTAATCAGATACATGAACGTCTCTCCCAAACAACATGGCTAGAAAATCGGATTAGGCAGGGAATACGTTTTCTATCGGCATGCTGTCAACGTCATCCTTATGTCTGTTTCACACTGTGTAAAAAAAATCTGCTGTATCACGTTGAGATCGTGATACAGCAGACAAATGGCTTCACACTAGGAAGGCGCGGGAGAATGGGCCGTTACTTAGACGACAGAAAACGTTTCCCAACGACATCCCAATCAACGACGTCAAAAAATGCCTTCACGTAGTCTGCTCTGCGATTCTGGTAGAGGAGATAGTAGGCATGTTCCCAGACATCGACTCCCACGAGTGGGGTGTTGCCATGCATAACTGGACTGTCCTGATTTGCCGTGCTTTCTACGAGAATCTTTCCTTGTGCATCAACAGACAGCCACGCCCAACCACTGCCAAATCGCGTCATTGCTGCCTTTGTGAACGCCTCTTGGAAATTTGAGAAACTACCAAATACAGAAGATACCGCCTCGCCGAGTTCGCCAGACGGTTCACCACCCTTGCCACCCCCCAGCGACTCCCAAAAAAGTGAGTGATTCGCGTGCCCGCCGCCATTATTTCGAACAGCACTACGAATAGCCTCCGGCACCTGCTCCAAATCACTAATAAGTTTCTCAATTGGCAACTCTGCTAATGGACTACCCTCGAGGGCTTTATTCACGTTTGCCACATACGCAGCATGATGTTTGTCGTGGTGGATTTCCATTGTGCGAGCATCGATGTGAGGCTCAAGTGCGTCGAAGGAGTAGGGCAGTGGGGGAAGCGTGTAAGCCATGAATGTACGTCTCCGCGAAAAGCAAGTGCGTGTGTAAAAACTAGTCAAAATGTGACCAAGTAACTAGGAAGATCGTACCTGAGTTGTTCAGAAGGGGCAAACGCTCCTAGGAAGCGTCACCTGTTTGAAACTCTGACGATCAGGAGAGGAAATACGATCCCGCAGAAGCCCGCGTTAAAACCAGGAAAGCTCATCAAAAAAACCCCAAAAACCGAGAGAGTCAAAGAGAGTTTGTGATTGAACACAGTTACTTATCGCGAGGAGAACGTCCGTGACCCGACTATTCGGTCGTAGCCAACCACAGCGGCCGATCCCACCAATCTCAGCCAGTACCAGCAGGACAGAGCCGCACGAGGGGAGTGGAAATACCAGTTCCACCATCCCGGAGACTTTACCAGCCCGATACAGGCACTTGGCTTCATTTGTACCGACCCGAGCAGTCTCTTTAACCCTTGTCGCGGTAATCCAACTCTGCGCACTCTCGTTTGCACTTGCTCCTTGCTTGGGCCGTGAATTTGCAGGCTACGAATTCGTACCGGATGGCGGCACATACAGCCTAAGCGTTGACATCCTGCGGGGCGGGTTTGGTCTTCAAGGACAGGCCAACCTGGCAGGCTGGATCACACAGACATTTCTTTTGCTTGCGACTGGCACAGCTTTGATTCTTCGAGCCCTTCAACGCAATCGATGCGACACGTCGAAGCCAAGTTTCCGGCTATGGGGAATTTTGGCGATCGTCTGGATGAGTGCATCATTAGCAACAACCCTACCCATTGGCCCAGCGGTTGCGGCAGCGTTGCTTCAGATAACAAATACACCTTTTGGACCACAGGGCCTTGGATGGTGGGTTACCTTTGGCTCTTTTTGTATCTGCATTTCAGTCCTTGGAACGTTTTTCAGGCTTCATGAACGGCTCGCCTCCTTGATGGCACTGACACCAGGACTTCTTTTATGGTGTGCTTCAACCTCCTGTGTCTGGTTTTCCGCAAACGACCCTCGCCTTCTTCTTCTCGCAAATGCAACATGGCTTGCAGGCAGTGGCTTTATTTTGTTTACCATGATGCTGGCCGTTCGCAGTAGCCTCCGAGAGATAGATGGCCTCTGCAAGCAGAAGAAGACACGAACACCGAAAAGCAAACGCCGGCTCGTCAACTCCGCTGCGGTATCTTCTTCAACGGATGACTCGCAACCAACGCCAACGACCGCCATTGATTTTGAAGAGATTCCGAGTCAGGCTTCCGCACATCAGCAGCCAGTGCATAACGATAATGAAATTGACCAAGGCAATGAAACCGCTAAGCAACGTCGGCTATCAAAGGCTGAACGTCGTCGACTTCGCAAACTCGCGAGGAACGGACGGGCTGCCTAGCGGCCCTTTGACGAAATGCTCTCGTTCCCCGATAGTGTCTGCGGAGGTAACCCGTGACAGTTCGAACTCGTTTTGCACCAAGCCCCACTGGCTTTCTTCACATCGGCGGTGTTCGCACCGCATTATTCAACTGGCTGTTTGCACAACGCCACGGCGGCCAGTTTATTTTGCGGATCGATGACACCGATGAAATCCGTAATCTGGAAGATGCTCTGGAACCAATTCTCAAGGGCCTTGAGTGGCTTGGGATTACGTGGGATGAGGGCCCAGGAGTCGGAGGCGATCACGGTCCATATTTTCAGTCCCAACGTGCCGACCGGTATGCAGCGGCGGCTGCACAACTTCTTGACAAAGGCTTTGCCTATCGGGACTTTGCGACCCCGGAGGAACTTGATGCAGAACGCAAAGAAGCGCAAGCCGCGGGTCGTCCGTTCCTGTACAGCCGAAGATTCGCTGCCTTTGATGAAAAAACTGCTGCACAGTTTGAAGCGGAAGGGCGTCGAGCCGTTGTCCGGCTCAAAATGCCCAGGGAAGGAGATCTCGTCATCAATGACAAGGTGCGTGGCCAAGTCACCTTTGCCTGGGAACGAGAACAAGATCACGTTATACAACGGGCTGATGGATCGTGTCTTTATCACCTCGCAACGGTTGTTGATGATCATGACATGCAGATTAGTCATGTGATTCGGGCAGAAGAACATCTCTCCAATACACCTCGCCAAGCCTTTATCTATCAAAGCCTCGGCTACGCATTGCCAACTTTTGCGCACCTACCCCTTGTTGCAGAACCTGGGAGCCGAACAAAACTCAGCAAACGCAAACTTAGCAAATATCTCAAGAATCGTGACTTTGCTCAGGTTAATGAGCACGGCATGAAGATAGCCAGCCAGATTGGTCTTAAACCAGAGTCTGACACATTCAACCCAGTTATTGTCGACTTCTATCGCGATGTTGGCTACTTACCATGGGCAATCGACAATTACCTGATGCTTCTTGGTTGGTCGCTGGATGATCACACAGAGTTCTTCACACGCAGTCAACTCATGGAGAACTTTACACTCGATCGCGTGAATAGTTCACCAGCAAGTTTCGACCCAAAGAAGCTGTGGGCCGTTCAGGATCACTATATGCAGCAGCTCTCCACAGCCGAAAAGCTGGAGCTTATGATGCCATTTCTTATTCAGGCTGATCTGGTTTCCAAACCGATAACGGATGAGACGAAAGGCCTTGTTGCTCAGATCATTGAAGCAGCAGGTGACCGCTTGAAGGTTGCTGGTGACATTCTGACGTATGCGACTTTTTTCCTGATTGAAGATTTGGTGTTAGATCCCTCAGCCGTGGCCAAACGATTGACGAAACCTGGAACTGCAGATTTGCTCACGCGTTTCATAGAACATGTGGAAGCAGCAGAGCCATTCCATCCTGAAACACTCGAATCTGCCCTTAAGTCTGTGGTTGAAGATGCAGGAAAAAAGGTTGGTGACCTAATCCATCCTGTCCGCGTGGCAGTAACAGGGACGACTGTCGGCCCTGGGCTCTATGACTGCCTCGTCATCTTGGGTCGCAAAAAATCATTGGCTCGACTCCGTAACGCGCTTGAATTCTGTCAATAACTAATTGCTCTAGTAGACGCGCGATACAGAGAACGGGTACAGTTCGGGTGCCATCTGGCTTGCTTAATTAAAAATCAGGCCTCTACACACAAATTTGACATTATTAAGGAGATTTGAATGCCGCTGCTTGTCGTTGGAAGTGTAGCCTTTGATTGCGTCGAAACCCCAACAGACAAGCGAGATGATGTTCTCGGAGGCTCTGCTGTATTTTTCTCGTACGCAGCAAGTTTTTTCTCACCTGTTCGCATGATCGGAGCAGTGGGTGAAGACTGGCCCGCAGAGCATACTTCTATGCTTGAACAAAAAGGGATCGATACGTCAGGAATTCAGATAATCCCCGGAGGTAAGACATTCCGATGGCGAGGCCGATACCTGCCAAACATGAATGATCGCGAAACCATCGAAGTGCATTTAAATGTGCTTGATGAATTTCAGCCAAAATTAGGAACATCCCATCAAGACTGCCGATTTCTTTTCCTCGGCAATGCCTCCCCTACGGTTCAACTCAACGTTCTCGAGCAAGCCAAGAATGCTGAATTAACTGTTGCGGACACCATGGATTTGTGGATCAACATTCAACGAGATGAACTTGGTGAACTACTGAAAAAAATTGATGGTCTTGTCCTCAATGACGCCGAAGCAAAACTACTTGCAGAGGATGAAAACCTTGTCCGAGCAGGTCACACCATACGGAAAATGGGGCCAAAATTTGTCGTCATTAAGAAAGGTGAACATGGAGCCATGTTCTTTAGTGAGCATGAGATGTATGTCATGCCTGCCTTTCCGACTGAAAAAGTGCTCGACCCAACGGGCGCCGGGGATAGTTTTGCTGGAGGCATGATGGGGCATCTGGCCTCCATCGGCCGATTTGACCCTCAGGCATTGAAAGAGGCCCTTGCCTACGGCACTGTTACTGCCAGCTTTACTGTTGAAGACTTTAGTCTTGACCGACTTGAAAAGCTTGATCGCTCAATGGTCGACCAGCGATTCAAAGAGTACCAGCAAATGCTTAGCTTTTGACGATTCTGCGGCCGCACGACGGGAATCATGCCAACGCCAAGCTAGAATTCTCAGTTTTCCCACTTGCTAACCGAAGAATTTGCCGATACTATACGCATGTTCACCTTCTGCGAGCGGGGGTGATTGTGCGATGTGGTGTGTGCCCTTCGCTTGGTTGAGGCATGCGAATGCAAACCTAATTTGTTGCAAAGATTCAAAATTGACCTCTTATGGCGTAGCCGTTTTTTTGAGAATTGGTCACACTTTTGTCTCAATGCCTGTCGGATATGGTGGCATTTGCGCAAAAAGAATCGTTGAAAGGACTCGATAATGATTAGCGCAGTAAAACAATCATCCAAGATATCATCTGGAACGTCATCAACAAAAGAAGGAGCATCAGCACGTATGGCCAAGACAAAGCAAACGAAAGAGAAGGCCGTAGCATCAAAATCCAGTAGTCGTTCATCAAAAAAGAAAGATGCGGCAAATTCAGCTGATGCATTCATCGATAAGAACCCCGTACTCAAGACAGCGGTTGCACAAATCGAAAAAGAGTTTGGCCAGGGCTCCATAATGCCGCTTGGTGCAGATTCAACGGTAACTGTTGCTGGTATTCCAAGCGGAAGCCTCTCCGTCGACTTAGCACTTGGTGGAAATGGATTTCCAAGAGGTCGTATTATCGAAGTCTTTGGTCCCGAGTCGAGTGGCAAAACCACTCTCGCACTTCACGCCGTGGCGGCAGCCCAAGCAAACGGCGGTGTTGCGGCATTTATCGACGCGGAACACGCACTCGATCCGAGCTGGGCAAAGAAACTTGGCATAACCCTTGAAACACTGCTCGTCAGCCAGCCTACCAGTGGTGAAGAAGCGATGAATATCACGGAGTTACTTATTAAATCGAATGCGGTAGATGTCATTGTTGTTGATTCTGTTGCGGCCCTTGTACCTCAAAAAGAACTTGATGGAGAAATCGGTGATTCATTTGTGGGACTCCAGGCTCGACTGATGAGTCAAGCGATGCGGAAACTGACAGGTGCAATCGCAAAAAGCAAAACATGCGTGATTTTTATTAATCAGATTCGAGAAAAAATTGGTGTCATGTTCGGCAGTCCAGAAACAACGCCGGGTGGACGAGCATTAAAGTTCTATTCATCATGTCGCATAGATGTCCGTCGAATTGGCGCACTCAAGGATGGTGAAAACGTTGTTGGGCAACGAGTCCGTGTGAAAGTTGTCAAAAACAAGGTTGCCCCACCGTTCCGAATTGCAGAATTTGACATGATGCATGCTGATGGCATCAGTGCAGAAGGCGATCTGCTTGATCTCGGCCTGGCTGCCAAGTTAATTGAAAAATCAGGAACGTGGATCCGCTATAACGACTCACACCTGGGGCAGGGGCGTGAAAAAGCACGTCTCTATCTCAAAGAAAACCCAGATGTCGCCGAAGAAATCAGGCAGAAAATTATTGCAAGCCGAGAACCTCTCTTAGAAACCGAAAAGGAGGAGAAGGCGTAACTCGGAACACTATTCCTGCTTTAGCCGCGATGTAGACACTTTCGTTGATAAGCCTTGCCGCATAACTCCCTCAGGAGACTCTAACTCCTGAGGGTTTTTGCATGGGAATACCTGACTTCTGACGCCAAGTACTCACAGTGCGAGCCAGCACGCGAGCAAAAACGACTAGACTGTATCACTTGCTGAGAGCATGTATAGTGCGACATGTCACCGACAATCCCGACACGTTCCGGAGCTAAAAACTGATGAAGGCAGACGATCTTAGGGAAGCATATCTCGCCTTTTTTGAATCAAAAGGTTGCGTCCGCAGGCCGAGCGACGTGCTTGTTCCTCGATGGGATCCTTCCGTCTTATTTACACCAGCCGGCATGAATCAATTCAAGGATCATTTTCTTGGTAAATGCAAACTTGACTTCACACGAGCAACATCCTGCCAAAAGTGCTTAAGGACAGGAGACATTGAAAATGTTGGGCGAACACCACGGCACCACACCTTTTTCGAGATGCTGGGAAACTTCAGCTTTGGAGACTATTTCAAACGTGAGGCAATATTGTGGGCCTGGGAATTCCTCACAAGCCGCGATTGGTTAAACATCACTCCTGAGCTCCTTTCAGTAACAGTTTATGAAGACGACTCCGAAGCATACTGCATCTGGTCTGATGAAATCGGAGTACCATCAAGTCGTATCACAAGAATGGGTGAAGCTGACAACTTCTGGCCTGCAAGTGCCCCTTCACAAGGTCCCGACGGCGTTTGCGGACCCTGCAGTGAAGTTTTCTACCGAATGCCCGATGGTAGTGAAGTTGAAATATGGAATCTGGTATTTACACAACACAACCGTATCGGCGATCCACCCGATAACCTTCGACCGCTTCCAAGCCGAAACATAGACACAGGCATGGGACTCGAACGCACATGCGCGATGCTTCAGGGCGTTGACAGCAACTTTCACATCGATATTCTTCTTCCCATCGTTGAAACTGTTGCTGAGACCTGTAAGCAGAAGTATGTATCCAGCGATGACAATGGCCGACGGATACGGCGGATTACCGACCATGTTCGAGCCTGCACATTTGCTATTCATGAAAATGTGCTGCCGGGGAACAATGAAGAAAAGTACGTTATCAAACGACTTTTAAGGAGGGCGGTACTTGATGGCTGGCAAATGGGCATGCGAGATCCATTCCTTCACAAACTCCCTCCAGCAGTCATATCGCAAATGACACACTCGTATCCAGAGCTGGCTGAAACTGTTGATCATGTCACGAGCGTTATAAAACGTGAAGAAGAGTCGTTCCTGGCAACCATTGACGGTGGACTCACACGAATCAATAAACTGTTTGATGAAATTCAATCCTCCGGTGGTGGCTTGGTGGGGGGTGAGGATGCTGCAGAACTCTATACAACATATGGCTTCCCTCCAGAACTTCTTGAAACGCTGGCAGCTGAAAGGAATTGTGCTTTTGATTGGGACGGTTTTCGAGATGCCATGGAAGCACATGGAAAGAAGTCTGGAGCTGGGACTCGCGGGGAAGTATTTGCCTCCGGACCGCTTGATGCTTTAAAGAAAGCAATGCATGGCTCAGAATTCCTTGGATACGAATCCGTTAAGGTAAGCGGCAAACTTATTGGCATTATCGCGCAGAATCGGCTCTGTGAATCACTCACAGATTCAGACGCCATACCGACTCCTATGGAGCATAAACCAGATCAACTCATCACACTCATTCTAGACAAAACCTGCTTCTATGGTGAATCCGGAGGACAGGTGGGCGACACTGGTTGGATTGAAGGACCAAATGGAAAATTCGAAGTTTTCAACACACAACGAGAAGGTGATTTTTTTCTACACTGTGGTGTCCTGAGAGAAGGCTCGATCGATCTTGGACAAGAGGTCAACGCTCATGTAGACGAATGTAGACGCCAAGCTATTCGTCGAGCCCACACGGCGACCCATCTTGTCCACGCTGCATTACAGCATTTCCTGGGCTCACACGCGGTACAGCAAGGATCCAAAGTTGACGCTGACCTGCTCCGATTTGATTTCAGTCATGCTTCGCCTGTTGGCAACGAAACACTCCAAGATATCGAAGCTATGGTGAATGAGGGTACCTCGGAAGCAGTAGCAGTATCAGCTAACCTTTTGCCGCTGGAAGAAGCTCGGCACGCTGGAGCTATGATGCTTTTTGGCGAGAAGTACCCGGATGTTGTCCGCATGGTTTCTATAGACGGAATCAGTAAGGAACTCTGCGGAGGAACACATGTTGACAATACTGGTGAAATCGGCCTTGTAAAAATCATTCATGAAGAAAGTGTTTCGGCCGGCACACGACGAGTCGTAGCAATAACAGGACGCCGAGCTCTTGAACGGTTCCAACAGGCCGAAGCCACTCTTACAGACTTAGCAAACACGCTTAAGGTGCCAGTACCCGACCTTCCGAGCCGTCTCAACTCGTTAACCAAAGAACTCAAGGCCCTCAAACGCCAAGCTGCCACAAATAAACCTGATATTTCCATTGACGAGCTACTGAACTCCGCTGAGGAAGTCGATGGTGTTCGAATCGTGATAGCGGATACAAAAGGATGTGATGCAGCAGCGATGCGACAATGCATTGACCAACTCCGACGAAAGGCTAGTCCTATCGCCGTCCTTCTTGGGAGCACTGATAATGGAAAAGTCACGCTCGTGGCAGGGATTAGTCGTGAAGTGGAGTCAAAGGGAGTTTCAGCAGGCTCATGGATACGCGAACCGGCCTCTCTCGTGGGGGGCCGTGGTGGTGGACGTCCTGATCTAGCGCAGGCTGGAGGCAAACTTTCAGCAAAGCTACCCGAGGCGCTCGCTCGTGCTAAGCAGGAAATACGAAACTACCTCAAAAGCTAAGAGAGCTCCTGACCCTACAACGCATCCAGACTGCTGAGCAGCCCAAATTCTACTCCAGCAACTTTTCCACGGCTGCAATTGCCGAATCATAGTCTGGCTCTTCTGCAACCTCTGGAACTACTTGGGCATACTGAATAACACCATCGCTATCGAGAATAAAAACTGCCCTCGCAAGAATTTTCAACTCATCGATGAGCACACCCCAGTCTTTTCCGAAACTACGATCCATGTAGTCACTTCCATTTTTCATTGATTCAATCGCTTCCGCGCCACAGAAACGATTCATCGCAAACGGCAGGTCAAGGCTGACAGTCAAAGCAGAAACCTTGTCACCTAGCGAGGCCACTCGTGCATTGAAAGTTTTTGTTTGAACCTGACAGACTGGCGTGTCGAGGGAGGGGACAACACTCACAATAAGTGGCTTTCCCAAGAAATCGTCTCGTTTGACATGCTGCATGCCATCTGGGCCATAACAATGAAGATCAAAATTCGGGGCCTTCGCTCCAGGCGCTAATTCATCGCCAACAAGTGTTAACGGATTGCCTTTAAAAGTAACTGCGCCAGAGCGATGGTTCGTCATAGAGGACTCCTTAAGCTAAATTGAAGATTGTTGGGACCTGAGTTTGAAGTATTGTCAGACATAGCCACGACACAACCCCACTCGGTAAACTAACGGGTGTTTCAGCATCGGCCGGCTATCGAGGTCGTATTTACACAAGCTTTCCACACTTCAACTTAACAAAGACAAACACTTCAGTGCTGCGACTTATCGGACAATCTGGCCAACGTCTTGGATTAATTCTTCCGGCATTTGCAATTATTCTTGAGCTCAACCATACAATTAGTCTCGGACAAATGCTGATAATGCTAGTTGCCTCCATTTGTCTTTTTGGAATCGGTCGAATTTTAGAGGGCTACGGACAAACATAGACCAAAGCCTTCTCGCAGCTAAGTGGCAATCGGTTCTACTGCCTACAACACTAACGCCCCCCTTCGCAACCCACTTTTGAAAACGCTCATGCTCACCCCACTTATTTTTAAACCGCTCTACCGCCACTACCTCTGGGGTGGCCGCCGTTTCGAAAGCTTGTTGGGACGCGAATTAAAACAGCCTGGACCCTACGCTGAGTCGTGGGAAATTGTCGATCACGGAAGCGACCAGAGTATTGTTCGCTACGGTCCTCTTACTGGAAAAAGTCTTGGTGAGTTAATGCGCGAGGACCCAAAAGGTCTGGCCGGTATTTCCACACCAAGCACGTTCCCGCTTTTGTTCAAATTTCTTGATGCGAATAAAGTACTCTCTGTACAAGTACACCCCAACGATGAAGAAGCCTCGCGGAGGACACCACCAGATCGGGGCAAAACCGAAGCCTGGTATGTTGTTGAAGCCGAACCAGGGAGCAAAATCTACGCTGGGCTGCGGAACGGCATCGATGAACCTGCCCTACGGAAAGCAATCACTGCAGGGACATGTGAAGACGTGCTCCATGTCATAGAACCCAGAGCAGGCGACTGCATATATATCCCCGCTGGCACTGTTCACGCCATAGGGGCCGGTCTCGTCATTGCTGAGATTCAACAGGCAAGTGACGTTACCTTTCGTTTGTTCGATTGGAACCGTGTCGATAAAAACAACAAACCAAGAGCTCTCCACCTCGACGAAGGAATCGAGGCAACTCGCTTTTTGGGACCAATCAGGCTAGCTTCCAAAAAATCGACGAATGACCCAGCTGTTCGGCGACTTGTTGAATGTTCCTACTTCTCTTTTGATGAGGTCTATCCGGACACATCGTGGATGACGGATGGAAATTGTTGCGAGATGATCGCAGTACTAGCCGGTGAATTGAAACTTCCCTCTAACTGGAATCTTCCAACCCTCAAAAAAGGTGACTGCGTTCTCTTTCCTGCAGAACTTCAACCGCAGAGCCTTTTGTGCCAATCGGTTAATCATGAGAATCCTCACCTTCTTCGAATTACTGTTCCACCAAAACAAGGTGGGGCAGAAAAAAATGCCTAAATTAAATCGGGAATGTCTGTTTTTCGACCTTGGGAAAATCTGAAGACCTCCCTAGACTCTCAGCTCGTTTCGAGTTGTATTTGGTTTTCGGAGTGAGCACACATGCACATTACCCGCGTAGTCGTCGTAATTTGCTGTTTTGGATGCACAGGCTGTGCCTCACTCGGACGGCCCGACTGGGTTCAACCCGGCCCAGCGGTTAAGCAGCAGCGACGCGCAGTTCGTTTCGACCCATATTTGCAAGACGATATTGCACCGTCTGTTTTGAGGTTGCCCCTGATGGATGGAGCTCGGCCGCGTGATTTTGCGGATCCGGTGCCCGAAGTAACGCGATCTCGCTGGTGGGCGCCCATTCGATAGCACAATGATGTATCCTTGAGGGATCACTATCGCCCCTGGAATCTCATCCTGTGCCTCCATCCCCCCGTAACCAATCAAAAGCCGCAAGGCAGACATCTCGAAGCCCTCTGGCAAGAAAAGTGGCTCCACAGCCTGACTCGGGTCGACCACGATACGGAAAGACTTCACGCCTTGGTCTTGATGACGATGGTCTTGAGAGACTTCAAAAAGTTCTTGCAGCGGCGGGTCTGGGCAGTCGTCGCTCATGTGAGGAACTCATTACGGCCGGTCGAGTCGAGGTTGATCGCAAGATTGTTACAACCCTGGGCAGCAAGGTTGATCCGGCCCGCCAGCAAATCCTGGTTGATGGAGAACGATTACCGAACCCACGACGTATCGTCTACCTTCTCAATAAACCTGTCGGGGTTGTGACAACCAATTACGATCCGTCAGGCCGACCACGAGTAATTGACCTGGTGCCAGCAGATCAACGACTGTTTCCCATCGGTCGCCTGGATCGCGCGAGTGAGGGCCTAATCTTGGTGACAAATGACGGCGAACTTGGCAATCTTCTCACTCATCCACGATATGGAGTCGAAAAGAAATACCTCGTTCAAATCGCAGGCATCCCAACAGCAGAGACTGTCGAATCACTACGACAGGGGATTCACCTCGCAGAAGCAACTGCGTCAGCGAAAAGAGTCACCGTCCGTTCACAACACAAACAGAGCACCGTACTGGAGATGGTACTCGACGAGGGTCGTAATCGAGAAATCCGAAGAATGCTTGCATCTCTTGGCCATAAGGTTCAGCAACTGAAACGCATAGCAGTCGGTGACTTAACCCTTGGAAATCTTCTACCTGGCCAATGGCGTCAACTGACGTGGGAGGAGATCGAGCAATTACGGAAATCTGCAACTGCTGCCATCGGTAATATCCGCACACGCGCATCACGCGCCAATGCACCAAAAAGGTCATATGGTGGTAGATCAAAAACAAACCGTGCGAGTTCCATGAGCCAGGATGGCCGTCGATCGGTCGAACAAGGTGGAAAACGACGGCCGAAACGCCCCGGCAAAGCATCGTCTTGGAGAAAGCGTACTCGCTAAAAAACAATCGGTTACAATCATGTTCCCAACATTTTGAATGCATAAGTAACCACAGAGCATTAATGTCATTGACCAGCCAAACATGTAAAAACTACTTCCAGCAGGCTGAAATCATTGCCCATGAACAGATTGCTGAGGCCACATGGCGAGTGCGTGTTGACTGCCCGAACCTTGCTATGACAAGTCGACCAGGCCAGTTTGCAATGGTTCGTGTCAAGGACCGAAGCGATCCACTCCTTGCCCGCCCTCTCGCGGTATACGACGTGTTCAATCAACATCAGGCACCAGACCACTGGCAGCCGACGCCTCTTGCACCTGATAACGGCGACGCAAAACCCAAATTTGTTGATTTTATTTACGCAGTAGCTGGCAAATTCACAACAACATTGACTTCTTTACGGCCTGGTGACGACCTTTCTCTTTGGGGTCCACTTGGCAATGGATTTCAGCTTCCGGCAACGAAGCATCTTGTGCTCATTGCCGGAGGCATCGGACAAACAGCACTCCTCATGCTGGGCCGTGAATTTCTCGCCGCTGGTCCATCAAGTCAGGTCACGTTTTGCTGGGGTGCACGACACGCTGGTCTTTTCGGACACGCTGACGACTTCCGTAACTGTGGAATGAATACCCACCTCGCAACACTCGATGGATCAACAGGATGTCGTGGCACAGTCATTGACCTTCTCAATGAAATGGAAAACAGCAATACATTTGAAGAAATTGCAATAGCCTGCTGTGGACCCGAAGGAATGATGGCCGCTGTTGCACAGTGGGCAGCAGAACGATCCCTCGACTGCCAAGTATCACTAGAAACACCAATGGCATGTGGCATTGGAATCTGCTTTAGCTGCGTTGCACCAATACTCGATGAGAAGGGCGACTGGGACTACCAAAGAACCTGTATCGAAGGACCTGTCTTCAACAGTCAGGCAATTCAATGGGACGTTATATAATGAAGCTTTCGATCGATACAAAAAACAAGTAGTGACCTTGTTCTCAGCCAGCTGCTGCCTGAGCTGTTTTGACAATACGGGCAGAGAGTCTTGACTTGATTCTCGCAGCCTTATTTTTATGAATTGTTTTTGATGCAGCCGCCCGATCAGCTTTTTTAGCGACAGTCTTAAAAAGATCTTGAGCGGTCGTGACGTCTTTTGCGGAAAGAGCCTGTAACACCTTTTTGATTGATGTTTTTATTTCCGTTTTTATAGCCTTGTTTCGGTCACGGCTTCGAACATTTTGACGCAATCTTTTTTTAGCACTTGCCGAATGTGGCATTCTGTCATTCCTGAACGTAAATAAAACTGGGAAAAGGCATCAACCGCCAATATCTAAAAAATACCCGACGGAACACGATTCCGCCAGTACCCTAAGAAAACATGGTCAATCGTACGGTTTCCAGAATAGCCAGCCAGAAAAAAGGACTGGCTCAGGTGTTTTAGGCATTTAGTTTCTTGAGCCGTTCCGCTACGTCGCGGTACCCAAAATCAATCTCAGCAAGGTTTGATAGGAACTTCACTGCCCCATCTTTATCTTTTAGGGCAGCAGCCAAAACACCTGCTCTGTAAAGAGCTCGTTTCCGTAATTCTACTTCTCGATCCTCCAAGCTTTCCACCGCCGTTTGATAATTTCGCATAGCTAACGGATATTGCTTGATTTTTTGAAAGCATTCTCCTAGTTCAAGAGCTACCGCCCCACGGCGGCGGGCGTCAAGTTGAACCTGCTGAAAAAACTTAATAGCCTCTGCTGGGCTGTCAGCAGCCTTAAGGCGGATGGCAAGCTCATACTTCCAGGTGGTGTTATCTGGATACCTCTCAACACGGGCCGCATAAATGTCAATTTCCTGCTTAAGCAGAGCTCTCTTTAATCGAGCAACCGTTTCTTTATTATCCTCGCTGTCCGTGGCTTGTAGTTGCTTTTCAGCAAGCATCACCCTCCGTTTTGCCCAACGAATCTGTCTGTCTTCAAGATGCTCTCGCACCTTCAGGTCGTTGCCAGATGCGGCGAGTACATCCACAAGCACTTTCTCTGCATCTTCAACTGTACCTTCTCGCTCCAACAAATCTGCGAGCTCAAATGCAGTCTCAAAATCTGATGGTGATGAAGCCAATTTTTGCCGGAGTTGTTCCAGCGGTGACACATCAGTGGACTCCTTTGGCCCAGTTCCACGACTTTCGAGCTTTTCTCGTGTTTTTTCTACACTTAATCGTGCAATCTCACGCTCAGCCTCTTCTTGGACGCTTTTTGTCCCGGCAAGTCGCTGCCAGCAAGAAATAGCTTGATCGTACTCCCCCAATTTTTCTTTATAACTGGCACACTGCTTGTTCACTGCAATATCTTTGGGCGCAACATCAAGCGCTCTTCTGAGAAACAATCCCTGCGTATCAAGGCAATGAGCATCGCCGCAGACTTCGGCCAGGCTCAGAATACATGCAACGTCAAAAGGGTCTTTCTTGAGCACATCGAGGCCAACCTTTATTGCTTCGCGTGTCTTTCCAGTCGCTACCAGACGCTTAAGGCTTCCCCGACCTCCGGCAGAGAGCAACGAAGCAAAACCGCTTTTTTTCTTGCCATCAAATTTTTTAGACAGAGCCTCAAGAAATCCTTGCAGATAAATCGCACTAGCGGGATCTCCTGCTACGCAACTTCCAAATAATTCAACTGCGTAATCATAATTCCCTTTCCTGAGGTTATCTGATCCCGTGGTGAAGCATTTTGTAAGTCGACTACGCTCTGCAGGAGATGGCGGCGATATACTCTCTGTATTCACTTGAGTTCCACCCACGTTCTTTTCTTCCTGTTTTGCTGACATGCTTCCTACACGTTAAACAAAAGATATGATCGTAATATCACGAGATCAAAATCGTAACAAAACCTGATTGTTACCCCAGAAAAAAGTGCTCATTTCAAATAAATTAACATCGTGTTATATCCCAATGGCCTCATACAAAGTAACCGACAACAGTCTCCATGGGTACGTTTTTCTCTAAATTCGTACACTCGTGTGAACTGCTTCGTTATGCTGAAGTGACGAAACCTTAGGTATCAGATGAAAAGTCATGTTGACCTGCCGATCCACGATAGCAAGTCGCCTCTTATGAAAAAAGATGGCTGCATCCAGCGCGATGGACATGTTCTTTTCGTCGGCGCGGGACCAGGCCAACCTGACCTTTTGACTATTCGAGCCATCCGTGCGCTCGAGCAAGCTGATATCGTTGTCCATGACCAACTTGTGTCACCTGCTATTCTTAACCTTATTCCACCCCACACAAAGAGGATCTTACTATCTGAAATCCTGGAACAGTCCACGGGAAGCGACACTGGCCTGATACTCGGAACGTATCTAGCAGACTGTGCAGTGAATGGCTACAACGTCGTCCGCCTGAAAGGTGGCGACCCTACTATTTTTGCGAGACTCCGTGAAGAAATAGAGCCGCTTGTCGAACATTCTGTATCGTTTGAAATCATTCCTGGGATTACATCAGCAACCGCAGCAGCAGCGGCAGCAGTCACCCCGCTAACATCCCGAAGCATCTCATCAAGCCTCACCATCGTGACAGGGCACGAGGCCAAAGATAAGAAAGAGGCTCTTGATTACGAAAATCTTTCGATTCGAGAAGGGACCATTGTTATCTACATGGGTGTTGAACAGGCTCAACACTGGTCAGATGCACTCCTCAAAGCAGGAAGACCCTCAGATACACCGGTAACACTCGTAAGTCGCTGCAGTTGGCCAGACCAGCGGATTATCCAAACAACTCTTGGCTCATGTGCTTTAGACATCGACATGGCGAAAATCCCCTCACCGGCAGTTGCTATGATCGGCGAGACACCGATGAGAAACCCAAAACCAAATACAAGGGTACCGCCTCTGCAAGGATGCCGGCTTTTGGTCACCCGGCCAGCAGGTCAGGCCGGTCCAGTTATCGCCGATATTGCGAGACGTGGGGGTGAGGCGATGCACCTCCCCTTAATCGACATTGTACCAGCGAGTGATCCCAAGGAACTACAAATCGCTGTCAATGAGGCATGGGCGTTTGATTGGATCGTCTTCACGAGTGTCAATGGTGTTAACTACTTCTGCAAACAGATGCGATTACAGGAACTTGATCCACGTGCACTCGGAAGTGCACAGATCGCCGCCATCGGCCCCGCAACGAAACAAGCACTTGAAGAGCAGGGGGTCATTTGCGACCTCGTCCCCGAAAGTTTTCATTCTGAAGGATTTGTCCAAGCACTTCACCAACGAGGGAAGAAGCAGCGATTCCTACTAATTCAAGCAGAGCGAGGTCGCGATGTTTTGCGTACAGAACTCGAAGCCGCTGGTCACGAAGTTAAACAGGTCGCTGCCTATGCGAGTCAACCCATTTCATCCAACCAAGAAACAGCGCATCGAATGATAAAGCAATTCCCTGTTAACTGGATTCTTCTCACAAGCTCATTTATTGCAGAAGCCGCAGTGAATATATTTGGCGAGTATCTACGTTCTTGGAAAATCGCAAGCATCTCGCCAATCACATCATCGAAAGTCTGTGAACTCGGCTACTCGGTGACGGTTGAGGCAAACGAGGCCACAATGAAGTCACTTTTGGATTCAATAGAATCCTGGCAAAAGAACCATATCACCGACTCCAGATGTAAAGGAATTCCGACAGGGAAAACCGTGCCGGCCGAATAAGCCGAAGAAGTGGAAATCGCTGAAGTGAATTTATTTCTACGTCGATACCGATAGATCAAGGCGTGCTTTTGCACATAGAACGGCTTGCCCAAAACCGATTTTGTTCCTGGTAAATGATATAGAGTCATGGGCTAGCCAAGTTGCTGAGGAGGTTAAGTGTGCAGTATCAGGGTTTGTCAGACACACACATCGTTTGTGCTCCATTACCCCTAAATCCCAGACAAACTGAGACTGTCTTTCGGGGACTGAATAGTGATATCCCAATTTCCTGGTATGGCACATTGGATATTCTGCAAAGCATATCGCATACCGATGAGGCTGTTTGTTTAGAAATGGGTCTCGGCGACATAGCCTCGAAACACTGCTTTCGCACCCAGCTCCATTTAGCACGACGTAGTTTCCCACACCTGAACACGATAGTCGCACCACAGGCCGGACAGATTCATCATCGTGAACTGCTTGTCCAAGAGGGCATCTCTGTAATCCTTACCAATTCATACAGCACGACATCATCCCCACGAAGACCAGTACCCATGGGTTGGCCTTGCCGAAACGTTCAATGGGGACTATGGGAAGTTTTGCGTAACACCCGAACACAGCAAGGACAGTTCCAAACCTTCCTATCTTTCATGACACGTAGACAAGAACAAAAAGGAATTCTTAAGATTTGGGATGCTGCCTCCAAGAACGGCAACTATGACCACAAAAAATTTAGCAAGATTACAAGGCAGGTACACAAACTTGTATCCAAGAAGTCAGCAACGGCCATACGTCTCGACCAGCTACCTGACTTAATCTCAAGAGGCACTTCCAGAGCAGACCCTTCCTCTATACTCAAAGCAGCCTAATCGATTAGCTGAAAAATGAACCGACTAGTCTTCTTTTCTGCTCATTAAAGTAGACCAACTTAAATAGGCAAGAATTCCACTACTCAGGATAAATCCAACATCGGCAAGCACGCTGACCCGACTGAATGGGATAGCGACCGCTGCATCAGCTAAAAAAAGGATACCTACGATCCCAGAAACAACCATGCCGACAAACGGAACGGACTTCGACACGCCGTGAGACCCTCCACAAATGTAGTAAAATTAGTGTCAAAGATCTCTCCACTTGAGATCTCTCTTTGAAATACCATACTTGTTCACTCTCTGGGAGCCAACAGAATCTTTATCGTCTATCACAAATCATTATTTGGAGTAATTATTTTTGCCACCTCATGATGGTCAAGTCGCGGTGTACACAGGGTCTTTTGATCCAATTACGCTCGGTCACCTTGATGTGATCGAGAGGGCAAGCCGTATATTTAACCATATTGTGGTCGGCGTAGGTATCAACCCTGACAAGCAGCCACTTTTTGATCAGGAAGAGCGGGTCAAACTCGTAGAAGCAGCAGTCGCCCACCTCGACAATGTGACTGTTCGACGCTTCCACGGATTATCTGTAGCGTTTGTTCGTGACCAAAAAGCACAGATTGTTCTTCGTGGTGTTCGATCACTGACGGATATCGAGGCAGAGTTTACTATGACCCTCGCGAACCGCATGCTAGACCCAGGAATCGAGACTGTCTTCCTAATGGCAGATGCGCAATACTCCCACATATCTTCATCTTTATTAAAGCAAATCACTCCACTCGCAAACGACACTGCTTTGGGAAAATTTGTTCCGCCAGCGGTGGTCGATGCTCTCCGGGAAAAACTAGCAGACACCTAGCAAAAAATGTATCCCGACTGGCCGCACACACTAAAACCCCAATCTCGTTCTGTATTGTTGCTCATTCTGGCGATAGCCTTATCGCGTGGCTTCAGTTGTGAATAAAGAAAAGTTATCAACAAAGAACAGTGCTTAACTGTTAGGATTTTCCAGAAAAAAAACGAGAAGCGGCCTGCTTCTCATGCCCCCTTTATTTTGATTGAGGCCAATTAAATAGATGGTGACCTCAACCACTCATTGCTGCATAAATAAAAACAGTTGGCGGTTTAAGCCATTCCTCTAGCAAAAGTCTTTAATTGTCGTCGGGTGACCCTGACTCGAAATATGACCGAAGGAATCGTGCGCGTTCGATATTTCGATCTTTTGTGTCAAGGTCGATACCTTTCATCTTCTGAAGATGGGCCGGCTGGGTGCGAACAAGCAGTTTATTAACATCAGAAACATGAAGATCATCCACCAAACCCAGCAGCACCCCCATGCGAACACGCGAAAGCAGTTGCATGGTTTCTTCGGCACTAATTGTTTGCGCCGTTCTCAAAATCCCAAAGGCGCGGCTCACCTGATCGTGTACATTCCGCTCTGTTTCCTGCAAAAGAAATTCTCTGGCACGACGCTCATAATCAATTAGAACAGGAACAACATCCGCGACCTGAGCAATTAGTTCATCCTCTGTTCGACCGAGGGTTATTTGGTTGGAAATCTGATAAAAATCTCCAAAAGCCTGCGAACCCTCGCCGTACAAACCTCGAACAGCTAATGAAATTTTATGCAGGCTTCGAAAAACTTTGTCAATCTGCCGCGTGATCACAAGAGCAGGGAGGTGAAGCATTACGCTTACTCGTATTCCCGTACCGACATTTGTTGGACATGCAGTCAGATACCCCCATTGGCCATGAAAAGCATAAGGAACCACCTCTTCGATCTCTTCGTCTACTCCACGAATCTGCGACCAGACTGCTTCGAGATCTAAACCACTATGGATGCACTGAATTCGAAGATGATCTTCCTCATTGATCATGAGACTGATCTGTTCGGTAGGATCAATTGCAACCCCACGAGCACCTGTAGCATCGGCATGCTCCCTGCTTATCAACTGTCTTTCAACGAGAAATTGTCGATCAAGGTCTTCGAGGCCACCTAAATTTGTATACTCAAGACGTGAACCTACTGACGTCTTCTTAAGATGCGAGCGAAGGAAACCCTCGATCTCACTCCGTTCCGTCTCCGAGGCCCGGCCTACGAAGGGATAGTGTGCAAGATTTCGTGCAAGCCGCACTCTGCTACTCAT
>CEPT01041287.1_pt1 | contig 21252 bp, 10 predicted proteins | sample 356221 | NCBI WGS metagenome assembly CEPT01 (sample SAMEA2620081, study PRJEB7988) | marine metagenome | isolation source: saline water (ENVO:00002010), including | reverse complement strand
GCTGAAGTACTAACTGCAGTTATTAATGGGTCTGAAATTCTAATATCTATTGGATTTTCAGTATTGTAGAATAATGTGATAGTGGAACCTAATTCAAAGGTTTCATTAAGCCCATAATCTAGACAATCTTGCTCTGCCCCATCATAGTCTCCGAGATTAGCAATTACATTCCCATCAGATCTAAAGATATATCCATCCAAAACAGATTCAGGATTCCCCGCATAATTAGACCAATTCTGATTTAGAGAACCCAAAATTTGAATATTCAAATCAACATAACACTCAAGATCATAATAATAACTACAATATCCATCGTCAAAACATTCTTCATTTTCAATCCATTTCCATCCAGGATATTTTCCGACAATTTCCCCATTGACCTCTTCAAATGAATCTGAATTAGATATTGCCATTATTCCCCCAATAATTGTAATTATAAGAAACACTCCACCTAATCCTATAGCTACAGCTTCCCCTGAAGATAGCCACCAAATCCCTAGAATCCCCCCATTATGAATTTCTGTAGATTTACTATCTTCATCAATTGTTCGCAATGAATTAGTACTATTATCAAGGGTTATTCCTCGATTAGCTTCCCTTTCTCTTTTTTCTAGCTCTGCAATTTTAACATCATGCTTAGCCTGTTCTAATTCTTCTTCTCTCCTGATTCTATTTTCCTCGGATTTGTCCAGCATTTCTTGAATCCTTTCTTCAGAATCCAAATCTTCCTTCCACCATTGATCACCGCTAGACATAATTAACAACCCTGTACATTACTATTTCATATTGCCCTTTACGTCTTATTGATTTTATATTCATCATCAATTATAATAATTCTTCCAGATTTAATCCAACTTTTAAGATGAGATTTTGTTTGGTCTTCTGATAGAATTGGGTGGGCATTGGGCGTATCAGAATATGTAAATTTAGAAATTTCAGAAAGTTTATTTTTACCTTCTTCAACAGCCTGAATAACTAATTGATGTCTTTTCTTCCTATGGGAAATATATCTATCAAGTAATTTTCTAGGATTTATGATGAAAGGTCCGTGACCCGGAAATAATATTCCAGGTTCCATTTCTTTTATCCGTTCTAATCCTCTAATATATTCATCCATATCTCCGTCTTCAGATGGAACGAGAATAGTTCCATTTGCACTACAGTTATCCGCAGAGATAATTCCTAAATCACTAACTAAACAAATTTGCCCAGGACAGTGACCGGGGGTTTCCATGATTTCCCAAGTTTCCGTACCCTTAGGCCCCTCGATATTAATAGTGTCTCTATCTTTTAGTACTAATTTCTCATATTCCCCAAATAATGAATTTAATGTTATTTCTGTTGCCCAGATTGGTGCAGAATATAAGTTTGAAATTAGCCGAAGATCCCCGATATGATCTCTATGCTTATGAGTGAATAAGGTTGCAATAATTGTACTATCTTCTGCTTCAATTTCTTCAACCTTAAGTTTCAATTCTTTGAATCCTTCTTCATCATTAATTGCTGGATCAATTATTATTCTTTCACCACCTGGATGGCCCAAAATAAAGCAGTTTGTGTGTGTAGAGGGTGGAAGAGTATTAGTAGGAATTAATATACATTCTACTCCTGGTGCATACTCGAATTTGTGCCTTCCATTAGGTGGATTTAATGCTAAATTATTACAGACTTCTATCAGACTCCCCTGATTATTTATTCCATCAACTAAATCTCTAATAAGGGTGATTATTGGGGGTGGAATTCGTAATTCATTAGCCTCCCAACTATGTAGTAAATCAATAGGATCCCACCATTTAAATTCGTCAAATTCACTTCTTCCTTCGGGAAATCTAGGCTCTATTTTTGAATCGCCCATTGGAATATGAAAGAATAAATTATGAAATCTCAAAGTAGAATTAGGCGGCGTTATCCTATCAGAAATTATTTGGCAATGGAAATTACTGATACTAAGATTCTCTGTTTGAACCATATTCAGCCATTCTTCTTTATTTTCACAAACTTTGTTTCTTACTTCTGCATCTACTTCTATAAAACCACCATTTCCGTCGGGTGAAATTCCAACTTCTTCCACTATTTCCCTTAGTAAAGTGAAAATAGCAACTCTGTTTATTCCATGCTCTAAAAAGTAAATATCTAAATCTTCTGCAGCACTATAATCAACTCTACTAACTCCACCTCCCGGGAAAGACCATAAATCGGGAAAACTAGGTAATTCAGGAACTCTATGACACATCAAAATCTCATATTTGTCACCTATATTTCTACTGAATACCGCAGAAGCAGAAGAACGTGGTTCTATGACATCTGCCCTTTTCAATTTCAAACCTCTCGGCAATTCGTCCATACACACTCGAAGGAATACACATTTTCAAATTCCCTATCAACAAATTTGAATAAACATACAATTTACACAACATGTGGAGCCCCCCCAAACTATCGAAGAAGAATTGGAAATTATAGCGCAGGCTTTGGAAGCTGGCATAGATCCATTTCCACCCAAAAAAGAAAAATCACGAATTGCAAGATTGGCACTTGGATGGTTTATGATTGTGATTATGGTTAGTTGGGTTTCACAATTTTTGTATCAATCAATCTAATTATTCAAGATGATGTATTTTTCTGGTAGTCCCTCCCGGATTCGAACCAGGGTCATGGCATCCAGAGTGCCATATGATGGACCGCTACACTAAGGGACTAATGTTTGACGGACAAGGCTTGAATATTTCAAGAAAACGAATTCATCTACAATTTATTACCTGAAGGATGAGTTAACCTTAGTCAGACTTTCTGAACTGGGTCTCAATATTTCATCCGATAACTCAACCAAAGGAGTTTCACACAATTCTAGAGTATCAGTTGCAGTAGGAACCTCTGAATCATAATATAGTAATCCAGTAACGTGCCTATCGGATTGTTCAGCTTCATGAATGGCACTAAGAGCTGAAACTACATTCGTGTAGTCGTGGTCAGCAGCCAATGTTTCTAGTCTTAGCGTTGATCCATCGAACAAACTTACTTCACGAAATTCTCCCTCTGGGACATCGACTTCTTCTAGAGGAGAGAAATGAGGAATATAATCCAATATATGTAATACCTCATCGTTTGCTTTAACATAATTGTAGGACTTATATGATTCGTCGTTATTTGCAAATGTGACGCAAGGCGAGATTACATCAATAAATGCCATTCCCCTATGGCTCATAGCAGCCTTTATCAAAGCAGTCAGTTGTTTTTTACTTCCCGAGAATGATCTTGCTACAAAACTACATCCTAGATTTATTGCCATTGCACAAAGATCAATTGGAGCCTGATGATTTATTGCTCCCTTTTTCTTTTTTGAACCCCTTTCTACGGTAGCACTGTATTGTCCTTTAGTTAGGCCATAAACACCATTATTTTCTACGATATATACCATATCTAGATTTCTTCTAATCGCGTGAATGAATTGTCCTACTCCAATGCTAGCAGTATCTCCATCACCTGAAACAGCCAAAAAACACAAGTCCTTGTTCACCATATTTGCCCCAGTAGTAACAGACGGCATCCTACCATGTACTGTATTGAATCCATGACTCTTTCCTAGGAAATAAGCCGGAGTTTTTGAAGAGCATCCTATTCCACTCATTTTTGCTATTTTCTCTGGATGAATTCCATTTTCCCATGCAGCTTGAATGATATTATTAGAAATTTGATCATGTCCGCATCCTGGACAAAGAGAGGACTTTCCACCAGTATATTCAGACTTTTCCATCTCTAGTACATTTAGTCTAACCATTTTAATCACCATTAATAATTTTCAATATTTTTTCTGCATATACTTTTGCTCTTGGTGGCATCCCGTCGCTGAAAGAAACACTATATATCTTAGTTATCAAATCTACCGGAAACTCTTTTCTGATAATACCAAATAATTGTCCATCTCTGTTTATTTCCAGGACTATCGTTTTTTTATGTTGCCTTACAAAATCTTCTATTTCACTGTGCAAGGGTAATGCTCTAACCCTACAGGTACTTACGGAAAGTCCGGTTTTTTCTAAAATATCATCTATCTCCACAATTGTATTTTCCATAGATCCGTAAAAAATTACTCCAATATCCTTTTCCGATTCTTCTCTAATTACTGGACTCGGTAAAAATGGCCTAGAACCATCTATCTTTCTCCTAAGTCTTTCCATGGTAGAGTGATAAACCTCTGGATCTTCAGAGTATATTCCATCCTCATCATGCCCAGTTCCTCTGTACAGGATTGGATCGATTCCACTGCCCGGTAATGTTCTATATGCAATTCCATCTCCATCTACATCTCTATATCTTCCATAATTAGGAATTGCATCTAATTCTTCTTGAGTTCTGATGATTTTACCTCTATCCATTGGCAAATCTGGGTACTTGAATCCATCTGTAACCCATCTATTCATTCCTAAATCTAAATCCGAAAATCCGAAAACTATTGTCTGAAATCTCTCGGCTATATCAAATGCTTTCCACCCGAATTCGAAACACTCATCGACCGTTCCTGGAATCAGAACTATGTGCTGTGTGTCTCCGTGACTAGCCTCATAAAGCATCGATAAATCTCCTTGTTGAGTTCTCGTCGGTAAACCAGTTGAAGGTCCTACTCTGTTTACATCCCAAATTACTCCAGGAACTTCTGAAAAGTAGAACAGTCCTATGAACTCAGACATCAATGATATACCAGGTCCACTCGTACAGGTCATTCCTCTGCCACCTGCCCATCCGGAACCAAGAACCATTCCCGCTGCAGCCAATTCATCCTCGGCTTGAATAACTGCGCAGGTCAGACCATCTTCATTCATTCTTAGATCAGGTAGCCATTTAATGATAGATTCTGCTACCGATGAAGATGGAGTAATTGGATACCAAGAAAGCATAGAAATTCCACCGTAGATAGCCCCAAGCGCAATCGCTTCATTCCCTTCCACTAGGAATGTATCAGGATTCTTTTCTCTTTGTTCTGAACTATATTGGCATTCAAAATCCCAATTTTGTTCTGCATATTCTTTACCTTCATTAATTGCCTGTAAATTAAGTTGAATTGCCTTTTCCTTACCTTTGAATTGACTTTCTAATGCTTTATTCAATGCCCAATCTTCAATTCCTAATAGATGGGCAAGTGCCCCAACATAGTACATATTTGCAATCATCTTCCCTAGCTTTGCATTGATTTTTCTAGCCATTTTTGTCATTGGCATTCCTAACAAAATACAATCTTCTCTATCTACTGGCATCTTGACATCTTCGTTATAGACTACGATTGATCCCTCTTCCAATTTTTCTAAATCACTTATCCATGTGTCTTTATTCATGATAATTTGAATATCGGTTTTATCTCCAGGTGCTTGATATCCCTCTTCACTCGCTCTGATAATGAACCAAGTAGGAAGACCAGAAATATTGCTAGGAAACAAATTTTTTCCACTGACCGGTACACCCATCTCAAATAATGAATGTAAAATTATTAGATTTGAAGACTGCGAACCAGTTCCATTCGCTGTGGCAACATTAACTATGAAATCATTGATTTTTTTTCCCATTATTTTCATTGCCTCATAGCCTTATCCGCACTGGCTACAGTCATATCGGAATGACATCAGGTCTTATGTATTACCATCAGAAAATCCGAATTATTTTTTACTCTTTACAATCGCTGCTATTTTGAATGATGGCGTATTCCCCGGCTCGATGCCTATACCTGAAGATCTACAAAGTTCATGGGATGAGGCAATCAAACTTACCGATACAAACGAACCCGAGAAGGCCTTAGAAATTCTAAGAAATGCTTGGAAGTTAACAGAAAATGAAGCCCAAAGAGCTAGAACAAGAAGATACGCTGCAGATGCAGGAACCGAACTTGGAAAAATCGATTTCAGCAATCAGAAAAAACATTGGCAGAAAGCACACAAAAACTATAGAGAAGCTCTAAGATTTGATCCAAAGAATAAAGAAACAAGAAGAAAAATGAATAAACTAGCATCTCTGATGGACGAAAAAGCAATTTCTCTCGGTGCTGGATTCCAGCTATTCGATGAAGGTAATCCAACTCCATTAGGATTAATTGTAATGATGACCGGATTAATGCTAGCTCTAGTTTCCTTCAAATTTATTTCCGATTCATTTAATGACGAAATTGAATCGGAATTGACTTCTGGCGACGTTTTAATGGAAGTAAGTTGGACAGATATAGATGGAATTAATCATGATGGTAAAATTTGGATAGAATTGTATAACGAGACACCTATGCATTCGCAATCATTCAGAGCTAATGTCGATGCTCAAAGATATGACGGAACAATTTTCCATAGAATAGTTGATGGTTTCATGATTCAGGGCGGAGATTTTGAAAATGGAGATGGAACTGGCGGGCATGCAGGAGAATTTTTCGGTTATTGCGCAAATGCTGGATTTTCTGAATCTAATATTTGTGAAAATGATATGACTAATTGGATTATTCCAGAAGAATTCGGCCAATCACATGAACCAGGCGTTATAGCAGCTGCTCGAAATAGTCAAAGTGTTGATTCTGCAGGATCTCAGTTCTACTTAGTAGATTCTGACGGGGCAACTCAATTAGATGGACAATATACAGCTTTTGGCAAAGCATACAAAGGTGAGATAGACGGTACTGAAACAACTGGAATAGCTGTAATCGATGCTATCTCCCAAGTCGGATGTGGATTAAATCAGGAAACCTGTACAGATAATAATAAATTGTCTACTTATCCAGTACAAGTTAAGTCAGCTACAATGGTAAATAATTAAGCGAGATGTTCAAGGATTACCCCCTGTTGGAAACTACATATGGGAGGTATAGATTTGTTTGAATCATCAGACACTTTTACTCTATCAGATGGGTCTAAAGGTAATTTTTCGAACCTTCACTCCTTAGAAAAAGCTGGTTTATGCAAATTAGAAAATCTCCCCTACACTATCCGAATACTTCTAGAGGCCGCCCTGAGAAAGTTTGACGGGTTTCTGATTACCGAAGAAGACGTAAAACGTATCGCGGCTTGGTCACCTACTCAAATACCGGCAGAAATTCCATTTATGCCTTCAAGGGTAATTCTACAAGATTTTACAGGAGTTCCTGCAGTAGTGGATATCGCTGCATTGAGGGACGCAATGATTAAGTTAGGCGGTAACCCAAAATTAGTTAACCCGCAAGTTCCTGTAGATTTAGTAATAGATCATTCCATCCAAGTAGATGTTTCTGGACTTTTTCCAGATGCTAGGGAAAGAAATCTTGAAATTGAATATCAGAGAAATATGGAACGGTATAAATTCCTAAAATGGGGTCAAGAAAACCTAGATAATTTCCGTGCAGTTCCACCTGGCCGAGGAATAGTACACCAAGTAAATTTGGAATGGATTGCAAGTGTAGCTAGGGAAGAAGATGGAGTTTGGTTGCCAGATAGTCTAGTAGGTACAGATTCACATACTACCATGATTAATGGACTGGGAGTGCTAGGATGGGGAGTAGGTGGAATTGAAGCTGAAGCTGTAATGTTAGGTCAACCAATCTACATGCTACTTCCGGAAGTTGTCGGTTTTGAGTTAACTGGATCATTACCCCCAGGAGTAACGGCCACCGATATGACTTTGACAATTGTTGAGATGCTAAGAAAACATGGTTGTGTAGGTAAATTTGTAGAATTCTACGGCTCAGGAATGAAGAACATTAGCCTTCCAGATCGCGCTACAATTGCTAATATGGCCCCAGAATACGGTGCAACATGCGGCTTCTTCCCTGTCGATCAGATTACTCTAGATTACCTTCGACTGTCTGGTCGTGAAGATAGCCATATACAGAATGTTAAATCTTACTTAGCTGCACAGACATTATTTCACGATGAATTCTCGAAAAATCCCGAGTTTACATCTACTCTAAATTTGGATTTGAATTCAGTAAAACCTTCTCTGGCCGGACCAAAAAGGCCACAAGATAGAGTCGAACTAGATAATATGAAATCTCACTGGATAAAATCACTAAACTCTCCCCTAGGACATCAAGGACATGGAATTGCTGATGAACATAGTTCAAATTCGGTAGATCTTCCAGAAAGAAAATCTAGATTAAAGCATGGAGATATTGTTATCGCCGCAATCACCAGTTGTACCAACACCAGTAATCCAAGTGTGATGATGGGAGCAGGATTACTAGCGCAAAAAGCATTAGATAAAGGGCTTAAAATTAAGCCATGGGTTAAGCCAAGCCTAGCACCAGGTAGCAGAGTAGTTACAGAATACTTCCAAGCAGCAGGACTCTCAGAACCACTATCTGAATTAGGCTTCAATGTAGTTGGATACGGATGTACTACTTGCATCGGTAACTCAGGACCTTTAGATGAAGATATCGAGTTTGCTATAGATCAGGGAAATTTGATAGTTGGAAGCGTCTTATCCGGAAATAGAAATTTCGAAGGAAGAATACATCAAAAGATAAAGGCCAACTATCTAGCTAGTCCACCTTTAGTAGTCGCGTATGCATTGGCAGGCACTCTGAATATAGACTTTAGAACTGATCCACTTGGGTTTACTGAATCTGGAGAGTCTGTGATGTTAGAGGATATTTGGCCAAGCGAACAAGAAATTCAATCTTGTATAAATTCTGCAATAAATCCTGAAATGTACAAAGATAGATATTCTGATATTTTAGAGGAACCTAGATGGAATTCAATAGATAGTGTCAAAGGAGATTTATTCAAATGGGATCCAGCTTCAACATATGTAAGGCAACCTACTTTTTTTGATGATATTAGGGCAGATCCATCAGAAATTAATGATATAACAAATGCTAGGGTACTTATGAAATTCGGAGATTCTGTTACCACAGATCATATTAGTCCCGCAGGTGCATTTCCTGCTAACGGACCCGCAGGACAATATCTCATAGAAAAAGGTGTAGAGATTAGAAATTTCAATTCATTTGGGAGCAGACGAGGAAATCATGAGGTAATGGTAAGAGGAACTTTTGCCAATGTCAGAATACGAAATTTAGTAGCCCCTGAAACCGAAGGCGGTTTTACAACACATTTTCCGAGCGGAGATGTGATTACTGTTTACGAAGCCAGCAATAGATATCTCTTAGAACAAACTCCATTAATTGTAATTGCAGGATCTCAGTATGGTACAGGAAGTAGTAGAGACTGGGCAGCAAAGGGCACTCTTCTGTTAGGAGTCAAAGCTGTAATTGCCGTCTCATATGAGCGCATCCATCGTTCTAATCTAGTAGGAATGGGTGTATTGCCACTTTCATTCAAGAAAGGGGAAAATTCTGATTCTATAGGTTTAGATGGAACAGAATTTTTTGATATCCCTGTTAATGCAGATTTGAAGCCATTTTCTGAAATTCCGATAGTCGCTAGAAGGACTGATGGCTCAGAGATTAACTTTAATGCAATTGTGAGACTAGAAACCCCCGTTGAAGTTGAATATTACAAGAATGGTGGGATATTACAGACAGTTGTAAGGAATTTAGCTAAAAAATAAAAAGGTGATAATTTGGAAGAAAATGAAGATTCTGAGCCAATTTTACCGGGACCAACTCCCGATCCCAGCAAAATTCCATCAGTAGTTAGAGAAGTTGGCGAATTAGATATTGAAGGAAAAATAGAAGAATTGGGCATTGCCAAGACTTCAGATCCGATAATAAGCGAATTGATTGAGTTCTTTGAAGAAACAGAGCCACCAGAGCCACTTTCAAATAATCTTTCAGGAGATCCACAATCTGAAGCTTGGCTGCAGTTGTTGTTGACATTAATGATTAAAGAGCATGGCAAAGATTCAGCCTCTTTAGGAGAAATTGAACTAATCATAGGAGAAAAAATGAATAGAGAAGGAAGTGATTTGGAACTTTTTCTTAACAGACTCTGGATGATGGGTAGAATAGACAAAGTCTATGGTGGTGCTGAGGTGGCATTCTCACCCAATCCAAGTTGGCTAGAATCTCGTTAGCTATATATGTAATTTGATGTTTTTTGGGGTTTTAATCCAATAATTCAATGAATATACAAGAAATCAACGCAAGGTAATGCATAAGAAAGGATGGAAACTCCGAATAGCTATGATGAATGGACTTGAAGCTGCGAAAGAAAGCGTAAACAAAAAAAGTAGGGCTATTTCTCTAACCCTTTTGATGTTAACATCCATTACACTTGCATTGATTCCTACTACAACAGCTTCTCATACAACTCAATATGCTGTCCAGAGAGATCCGCTGTATATTTCTATAGGTGATTTGAATTGCGATGGACACAATGATATCGCATCTGGTAGTGGATTTGGCCATTTCATTAGTGTTCTATACAATGATGGTGATGGTGGGTTTGGAGATAGACAAGATATACAGATTTCTAACAATGATTCATTCAGAGCTGGATTTAGAGATGTCGCAGATGGAAACAAAGTAGAAATTGCTGATGTAGATGGCGATGGAATCAATGATCTGATTTACTATCAAGAGAATGTAAGATTCGTCGGAGAAACCTTTGTTCGTCCGGCTAATCTAACAGTGATAAAAGGAGAATGCGATGACACTAGAGTCAATGAATGGATTATCCCAAACGGCTATCCCATCACAATTACTAACCCTTACCTTCAAGCTTGGGATGTCGATGATATAGATGGCGATGGAACTGCAGATGTAGTTTTTTCTTCCACAGATTCAACATTCACAAATCAGTTTATTCAAATTTTTAGAGGTCCCGATTATTCTATATTAGCTAATCAACAGTCTATTCCCGTACCACTGACAAATGGACTGTACACCTCGATTAATTTAGGAAATTGGGGAGAAACCCTCCAAACAATACCCAATCCTGATCCTACTAGCGGGGGCGAACCGATAATTAGGCCCGGTGAATGTGAAGATTTAGACATCTGGCTTCTAAGAAGTCCACCGTTTAGCTCTAGTCTAGGTTATGCAAGTGGGACATATGATAATGTAACAGTATTAGAATTAGATTGTCTGACAAAACAATACCCAAATCCACTTACTCCAGCTTCAGGAACATTCCATGACTTCAAATTGGATGCTGAACACAACTTCCCACTTTATGGAATCGATATTGCAGATACAACTGATGATGATATTAATCAAATAAATCTAATTGCAGCCGTGGACGGTATTACAGGAAATGTTTCTTATGCTACTAGAAATGGAAATACATGGAACACACAGAATTATGTCGCATTTGGAGATTATTTGGGTGCGTCATTGACTATAGCCGATGTAAATAATGATGGAGAATTAGACTTCTTTGTGCCCACATCTCTCACATTACTAGATACTCAAGAATCTACAGCACAGAATCAGACCTATTTGTTAAGGCCGAATCTTAGAGCTGTCAATACCGTACAAATTCTTCTTGCAGATCCAGATTCTGATGGATACTTATCTCCACTTTCATTTGATGTAGGAAGGAGGCCCACAATGGCAATGCCTGGACAGCTTCAAGGAGGTCCTGATAGCGCATTAGAGGTAGTTATTGGCCAAGAAGACTATACTTATCGATTTTCAAATAATGCTATGTGGTTAGATACTCAAGGATATGCTGGCCAAGGAGATTATCTTTCTGTTCTAGCACTGGATAATTATGACCTAGGAATTACTAAAGTGTCTATTGAACCTTCTATTTTGGATCCTGCAACATTCGAAGATATTGTCGGTGAAGGTAATAGATGGGTAAATGTAACTATCAAGAATACAGGATTAATGCCTATTTCAGGTGCGAATTTTGATGTCAGTCTTAATGTTAAGGAAGTACTGGGTGGAACAGATACTATAGTTTATTCAAATGATTTCGAATCCTCAAATCCCAATGTAAATCTAGACGACGAAGCATACATCACTAAACATTCATACACCGGTGAATATGAATCTGGTGAATCGTCCTGGCATATTGATGATGATAGATTCTGGGAATCTGGTGTGACTTATGATGAAGGAGACATTGTTCACCGCAATAATACCGACTACCAGTGCGGTGGTAATAATACAACTTCTTGCGATACAGATCCAGAAGAAGATAATTCTTCTTGGTATGAAGTTAGCTATTGGGAGCATGAAGCAGATTCTAATCCTTCTAGTTACTATTGGGCTGGTGTAACACATTCTTATGATTTTAACGGCAATTCTACTGATGTAACCGGATACTACAATCACATGGATGAGGCACTAATATTGAATGACATTGATCTCACTGGAGCGGATGCAGCATTCTTAGATATGGATGCAATCTGCAGCGTAGGATTCTTCGAATTATTCTTAGCTGAACCTTATGATGTTGTTGAAAGATGGCTTTACGAAGATTCATGCTCAATCGAAGCATGGAGTGACGGAACAGGATGGGAAACAGTTTGGCGATATGGTGGATGGGATAACGAAAGAAAATACAGAATAGAGGAGAGAATATCCAGTGCTCCTGATCCTGAATACAATGACTACAACGACAACGATTATGGAGATTATCACACAACTCTATGGAATAATTATACGGAGGGCGGTGGAGATCCCGACTCATGCTTCATTCCATACTTACAATTCGGATACCCAGTTCCTATTTGTTTTGAAGAGGGTGGACTGGACCAAAAAGCAGATTCAATTGATTTAACTCCTTATGCTGGAGAGGTAATTGATTTACGATTCCGATTCAGAACGGGATTAGAAGGAACAACTGGCCCAGAAGGCTCAACAGACTACTCTGAAATGGACGGTTTTGCTATAGATAATATCACTATTAGGAAAAGAAATGTAGAATTTGGTCCTAATCCTACTGAAGATGTCCAGCAAAAACAAGGCATCGATCTAGTTGCAGGCCAATCAATCACAGTAAGTCTAAATGCAGACTTTATTGATGATACGACATATTATGTATCGACTGAATTATCTAATATTAATCTAGGCGGACAATCGGATGCAGATGGCACTAACGATGAAACTAAGTTCCAACTAACCGTCGAAAATCTATATGATCCCGGACTGTTTGAAGAACCGTGGATTGATTTAGAAAATGGAGAATTATATGCTTCAGGTGTTATGCCCATTACAGTAGGAGTTCAAAATTGGGGTAACACTGTAGTAGAATTCGACGTAGAAGCTAAGATATACAACGCAGAACCAGAATTAATCGCTATTGAAGATTTCTCTGGTCAAGTAGGAAAAATATGGGATGATGATAATGATGAAGATGGAAAAGAAAATGGAGATAGATTAGATGATTCGTTCGAATCTAATGAGATGCTCCCACAGAATGTTGGTGTCTTCAAAAACTATGCATACTGGCTAGGACACCCTTCAACCGGATATGAAGATGACTGGAATGAGACCTTGTCTTTAGAGCCAATTGAGATTAAGGATTCAGGTGCAGACTTTACTTTCCTGAGTTTCGACTACTATGCTGAGGGAGATCATATTGCAGATAGATTCGGTAATGTACAGACTGTCAGAGATTACGCGTACTTAGAGGCTACATGGTCTAAAGGTGGTGATGTTTATCAGGGTACAATATATGGAAGCTGGACAGATTTGAATGAAAATGGACTAAGACTCGCCTACAATAGCATAGGTGGAAATTTCTATCATTACTGTGAAGATTTCGATCAGAATGGATTATTCGAGGAAGTAGAATACGCCGGAGACCATTCCGGTGGAGTTGGTCAGGACGGATGGCCGCAGTGGTTTGATTCAGATGAATTGATTTCTACTGCTAGAATTGACTTGACTCACATCCATCTAGTAAATACTACAAATCCAGATTCATTTACTTACGAATGCACTTCTCTAGCAGGTTCCGATGTAACTTTCACATGGAGATTCAGATCTAATAACGATAGCGTCAATGGGAATGCAGGATTTGCAGGTTTTGCGCTTGATAATATTAGAGTCGAAGACTATACTTTCGAAGATGATGGAATATATACTCAAACAATATCAGGACTAGATGCATCTGAGAAATCTACTGTTGTAATGGGGGAGCATAATTTCGTCAACGGTCTTTATAAGATAGACTTAATGACTCTTTATGATAATTCAGATAATACTTCTAAATGGTTCGATAAACCAGAGATTAGTATAGCAAACAATCAATCGACAATACTTTTTGGTATTGCAAATGCGGATATAACATTACTTCAACCAGACATTTTAGATTGTGTATCTGACATTACATATGCATGTGTTTATCCAACTAGCCCAAATACCTTTGATTCTCATGATTTTACTATCCCATTGCTTAATGGAGTCATTGAAGGTTCATATGATGTCAGAATGATCATAGAGCATATTGAATCCGGCAATATCGTTTACAACCAGTCATCAGATAACGGAACATTTGATCTAGATCCTCACCAAAGAGCAGTTGCACATTGGGAATCTCCATATTCCAATTGGATGGATAATAACACGTATAATATTAGCTTCTTAGCAATTCTATTCGATGAATTCGAATGGATACAATCTGGAAATGAGAGATTTTTCGAAATCTCTTTTTACGATAAAATAGATGTTGCGATTCTTTCCAATCCAACAGATCAGAATCGCCTTCAAAGAGTAAAGAGCGATTTAGATGCAATGGGCATGACATATACCCAATTCGAAACCTCAGATTGGAATAAATATGTTACTAATCAATGGCTAGATGGATATTCGAAAGTCCTCTTGCCATGGCAAACCGATTACAATGTTGAATATGGCGATTATTATGAGTTATTAGGAACTAAAAATCCAGATAACTCTGATTTGACGGCAATAGAAGTTCTTGAAACATTCATGAGAGAAAATGGAACTCTCCAAATACACTTAGGACCCTACAGAGATTATTATCAAGATTCTACTGACACTGAAAGAATCGGCGTTCCTTTTGATCTTGATATTGCGATGAGGAACCGAGTCAATCTAACAATCGATCAGAGAATAAAATCTCAAAATCTTTCATTCAATGACCCATTCCACCCAATAATGAAAGATTTGGATACTTCTGCCTTTTCTGTAATCAATGCCGGCTCTCATGTTGCATTATCCGGACTAGATACGACTCAGGTTGGAGATAACAACATGCCTAAGGTATGTATGGATGCCAGCCCTGGAGCTTCAGAAAATGGATATATCAGCGGTGGCGGAACCTTCCATTCTTTGATTGGTGATAAGGATAACATCGATCAATCAGTTCTAGCAGTTTGTAGTGTAGGTAATGGTGGAATTATTGTTACCACAATCGATGTTGAAAATCCAACAGTTTCCACACCATATGGAGACAGCCTCAACTTTTCCTTACTATCCAACATGCTAGCATATCAATTAACGCCATATCCTTCAGGATTCGAAGTTGCTTCACAGGGCTTTGATTTGACTATTGATGGCAGAATTCAACCGATTGACCCAAATTCTTTAGCATATGAAAGAACAGCAATTAAGAGCAATGCGACACTACAGTTTAATTTTGAAATTGATTCAGAGTTAGCACCCATAATTTCAGCTAATTGGGTAATTGAATCAGTAGATGGATCTGTAATTACTGGGTGGGATGGAGAACCTCTAGGGGATGACAATTGGCATATATATCAACCATCTAATTCAATCCCTGTTACTGCAACTTTTTGCATTGAAGATATTAGTGCAGATTTAGGTTGTAAGATTGATGCAGAGTGGAGAATTTGGCTTTACTTGAGTGACTCTGAGGGTCATACTAGAATTACTAATATTTCAGTATACACTAATGATGTTAAAGCAGATAATGACCCTCCTTCATCGACATTTGAAATTTTGAATGATGCAACTACTTCTGAATTGATTGAATTGATTGGAACTCAGCCAACTCCAGTTGCATATGATGATGAACTTGACGAATTTATAATGACAGACTCTTCTGTTTACAGAGTGACCCTAGATGAGAATTCTCAGACTACTACTGTATACTTCAGTGCAGCTGGAAGTACTGATATTGGTACTGGAATCCAAGTTTATAGATGGCTAGTTACCGGAGCTGCAATGCCAGATCAAGAATTTATTATCAATTCTCCAGAATATAACTGGTCATACACATTCGATTCAGTCACTCCGAATAATAACCCATTAATGATTGAATTATATACTTCAGATTTCAGATTCACTTCAGATCCACCATATAGAATGTTTTTCGAGGTTGTTTCATCAGACTTTGGAGACGAAGAAGTAGTTAGTGAATTAGATAATCTTTTCACTGCAGACGGTGAGAGGTTTGACGCGTTAGACTCTGTTGATATTATCAATGTAACAGGAGTAATAAGAGACAACGATATATCCAGTGAATGTGATGTAACAGTAGAAGTTGCATTGGACGACAAATCCATATTTGACAAAGGTCCTGGAACAAAAAGTACACAGAAAGACGAAGGAAAATATAATTCTATTTCTGGCCTTTGTGATGGAGATTCTTATAGCCTATCACTAAATATTTCTCATCTGTATGTTTATGGAGAAGAATATGGTAGTGAAGGGAACGTATACATTAGAATTACCGAAGCTGGCCATACTCCAGTCGAAGAGGAAATTTATCTATACACCCTTCCAAGAGCTCTAGATCCCTGCGAAGCTAATCCAGAATCTTGTGAAGAAGAAAGTGGCACACTAAACACTATAATGATTGGTGGAATAGCTACAATAATTCTACTACTTGTAGTAGTCATTACCTTCTTACTAAGAAATAGAAGATCAAGAAACAATCAACAAGACTCTGTTGAAACATTTGGTGGAGTTGAACAAATGGATCCAGTTGAAGCATATGTTCAACAACTTGTAGCCCAAGGGTATGATGAACAAATGGCTCGACAATATGCACAACAATACTATGCTCAATATTATGATCAGCAGAAACGAAGTGGCGGTTAATTGTTAGAATGGAGCAGAAATCTCGAATGGAATATCTAATTCCCACTTTGAAGAGATTCTTTCATTTGAACTATGGATTACATCTATGCGTTCCTTAAATGCTGGTGATCTAGTGGAGATAACAGAATTGTATAATTTAGAACCTCTTACATCTTCAGGAATACAAATCTTTCCAGAAGTAGTCTCGACATCTAAAGCTCTATCCAAATCTAATGCATGCCTGTTTAATTTGTGTAACATTCCCATAGCAAGTCTATTTATTGTAAAATATAGAAATATTATCAATATGAAAACAATTACTTGACCAAGAATAGTATTTCCCAAAAAAGCCATAGATATTGAGCCCAAAAGAAAAACTATAGGAGCTACAAATGTAAGTAGGAAGAATGTCTGTGACATAGGTTTCCTTTTCTTCATTCTATGAATGATTTCCCAACGCTCTCCTTTGGGATTCTGAGGACTGAATATATCATTTTGCTCACTTCTTGTGGCCCTTTCCACCATCCTTCTTACATTTTCGATTTTGTAAATCATCCGATTAGTTTCAGGAATTTCTATCTCATCACTGTATAATTCATCCAATAAATCAGCACATGCATCATAGTAACCCAAACGAATAAGAATAGACAATTGCTCTATAATTGGTTTGACCTCTCTAGGTGAAATCTTTCTTCTTTCTTCCCACCACTCTAAAGCATGCTCCAGCATTCCAAGATGATCTACTAATAATTCTCCACCCAGATCCCATGCTCTATTATGTTCAGGATTAATTTTCACTACTCTTCTAACAGCAGAAAGGGCTATCGCTGATTCAGTCAAGTCCGGTAGCTTCTGTCGACCTTTATTCTTTACTGGTAAGGTGAAAAAAGCTATACCCATCCATGCATCAACATGGTTCTCATCCAAGTGTACAACCTTTTTTGCTAACTCCAACGCAGCCTCACGATCTCCTATCTGCTCTGCTTCCAATGCATCCAGCCACAGTATCTCAGCACTCTTTGTCACATTCGCCGGAAAGGATACTAAACAATAACCCTCGGGTCAATCTATTTCCTTCTTTTATTCTTAATATTTCTATTAGATTTGAAATTTCTACCCTTTCTATTATTTGAATTACTTCTTCGATTATTTTTACTCCTTCTTTTTTTGTAGACTGTTTGAGATTTCCCTCTAGACTTATATTTCGAATTTCCACGTCTATCTGAACTATCTCTTTTATTACTAATTTTCCTTCTATTTTTTCTATTGGAATTAATCCTAGGAGCTATTTCAACTGGCGATCCTACAGCACTTTGTAAATCTATATCTTCCCTTACTGGATTTATATGGATTAATCCATCTTCTATCGGACCTATTACCGTCTCTACCTTTCCTAGTATTCTTCCACCTGTTATCCTAATATTTGCTCCCAACCTTGGTGGTTTACCTTCAAAGCTTACCAACAATCCCCCATTATGTGATTGCTTATTCACACGACCTGAAAAGCTCATACCTCAATCCTCTTTTCGTAAAATAATTGCAATTAACATTGAACATAATACTGTAATGATTCCACTTGCAGGTATTCTGTTATCTTCAACGATTTCCCCTCCAACGTTTTCAACATTTACATTAGTTAAATTTACAACTATATCCTTTTTTGTGCACATTCCACTATTATCGCAGCCAGAAATGGTAAAAGTAGTCAATCCAGAATCTTCTCCGATTTCAATCCATTCAGTAGCCCAAGAATTGCCATAATCGTTTATTTTGATATCTAATTCTTCATCAGATTTTAGTAGCTTGAAATTAACAATTTCGCCATCAGGTTCACTGTAAAATCCATTGAGTTTTAGTCGCCTATCTTCCAATTCAAAATTTAAATTTTCAATTGCAGGCGGTGACCCCAACTTTTCAATATCAAAATCCAATATTTTTTCTATTGAGTTATTATCAGACGTGATTTCAACCCAGACACTAACCTTTCCTGGAATCATTCCAATTTCATTGATTTCTATGTTTCTAAAAGAAGTAAGTGGATTAGTCAAATTATTATCGCCATGGATGATAAATTCTTGAGCTGAGTCTATCAATCCACCTTGAGTTAATTTCACTCTGACTTGAATTTGTTTTTCCCAAGTATTCGAAAATTCTAATTTAAATGGGTGTGGCCCATCTAATATATTTCTGGTAGTTGATAATGTAACTGGAGATCCAACTAACCATGTCCTGTTTTCCGTTTGTTGACCTGTAGCATCTTCAGCCTTACAACTTATCTCAGTAATCTCTTCAGTATTCTTAATATCAATCCATAGCGACTTGTCTATACTCTGATTAAGAGGTAGATTGTTTGAAAAACACAGTATATCCAGTTCTGAAACGGCAGAATCATCTATGAACCAAGATGAAATATCAACCCATTCTGCAAATTTTCTTTCTCCAAAACCATACATCGGAATCCACGAATTGTTAGGATAAGCAGCTTGGGTCCATTCTGGCGCAATATCAATAGGAATAGGCGAAGTAGTGAAATCTGCAAATATATCCTCACCTCCTGGCCATTGTTCTCTATTCATATTTGGGAATATTGAATATGTTAAACTAGTATCATTATTTTCATATAAGGTATAATTAGTCAATCCATCGCCTATGCAACTACCTCTTAGTGGAGTAGAGTAAGTTCTAGGATTTTCATTTTCCGGACCAACAAATCTACCCTCACATTCTTCCCAAATATCCAGCCTCAAATTTTCAGTAGGTGGAAATGTAAAGTCTAATTGTGCATTACTAATGTTTGAAGAATTGAATGAGATAGTAAAATTATTTGAATTGGTAATCCCAGGTATTTCCATGGTTGCATTCAACCATAGCATTATCCTACACTCATCCACAGATGGACTATTTTCGATCTCAATATCGCAGTCTCTATTATCATTAGGTCTGACAGGTATTTCGTAACATCCATCTTGGCTGAATCCTTGACAATCTCTTCGATCTATATGCCTCTCAGGAATTCCATTATAGTGACCAATCTGCATGCCATCATTTTGCCATGAAGTATTTTTCCAATCAACTCCAACTCCTCCACGATGAGGACTCCCATCTCTAAATCCCATTCTGGTGATTGTGTACTCTAAACAATCCGCTGCTATGAGCAGAACAGGGGCAATTTCATCAGTAGAGATCCATCCATCTCCGCCGCTAGGCAGATATCCATCCAGATATTCGTCAAAATCTTCTCTTATATCATCAGCATTAGTCCAATTTATCCAAGCAACCGCTTCAACTTCCGCAGTCTGCCAATCTTCGTTTATTCTTATGTCAAAAATTGCTTTATCGTAAATGAACATTTCCTCGAAAGTTATCGAACTACATTGTTCTTCTAGTGAGCCGCCACCACCAAACTGGTTTTTTCTTTCTTTCTCATTCTCTAATTTTTCAATATCTAGGAGATTTATTGAATAGGTTCCTAACATAATAAGTATCACAAATATTGTTAATATCCCCTGTCTACTCATACTCTTCACATTAATGCTAACGGGGTATAGATATAATAACATCAGTATTGATAGTTGTACATTTTTTTTAATTTAGGGTACCCTAAACTTGAAAAGGTAAACCACTTCCGAGATTTAGGGTACCCTAAATTAGTATGAGTGTGAAAATATGAAAAATATGAAAATTAATACAGTTTTAATAACAATAATGATGGTTTCTTGCGTTCTAGCAGGATGTCTTGGTGGAAGTGAAGATGAAGTACAAGAACTTGCAGAACCAACTGATGGAAATCTTATAATTGCATACGCAGTACAAGATGATTACGAAAATATTGATGAAAATCCACAATTGTTAGCTGACTATCTAGCTGAAAAGATGAATTATCAAGTTTCCTTGTATAACGTAGACTCTGAAGGTGCAATGATAGAAGCCTTGAGATTCGGAAATGCAGATATCGCAATCATGGATGGTGGAGCTGCATGGGTAGGATGGCAACAATACGATTTACAGGTTTTAGCTGCAGATACCAAATCTGATGGAAGGCCTTTCTACAATGCACATGCATGGGTCAAAGCTGGGTCTGAAATGGCTACAGCACTTTTAGACGATGATCCTTACACTGATCCATTTGCTTTACTAGCAGGAAAGACATCCTGTCACACAGGATGGCTAAAATCTGCTGGAATGCTATTGCCAATGGGTTACTTGATTGGGCATGGTTACGCGAATGTAATAGGAGACCCTAATGATGTAGAGACACTGAGAAATACCGTTTTAGGATTTTTCAATGAGAATGCATCCATCCCAGATTCAGGTACTCCATATTATGGATATGATGGTGCAATTAAATGTCTATCAGAAGGAGCTGGAGATGTTGCATTTGCTAAGGACAG
>CEPT01061024.1_pt1 | contig 21427 bp, 45 predicted proteins | sample 356221 | NCBI WGS metagenome assembly CEPT01 (sample SAMEA2620081, study PRJEB7988) | marine metagenome | isolation source: saline water (ENVO:00002010), including | reverse complement strand
AGGAATTTTTGCATATTTCAATTCGCGACGGAGATGGTATCCTTTCATCTCTGGTGAGTACTTTGTCGACTGCCAAAGCACGCGTATCGCGTAGCGCCTTTCAGGCCCAAGCGTTTTGATAACCAAACCTACCCTGTCCGATTGACTTCGGCGGATTTTCAAATTATATTCACGCTTTGTGCCATATGAAGAAAGGCTAACCAAGTCTCCAGCTTTCATGCCGTGTTCAACTTTCGTCTGTCGCAAGTAGTAACGACAGTAAAGACACCCCGGTCAAGATGTAGACCAAAGCTTCAAAAAAAGAAATTCCAAGTAAATCAAGCAACGATTGTAGAGTAACCGGGGATGTAACGCAAGAGGCCGACATGGCACGAGGTTGTTTGAGACTTGAAACCATGCGAGCCGCGGGCTGTATAATCTTTCACAACCTTTCGACCATCAACCAAAGTGTCACCAATTTGAAGGGAATATGAGAATATCTTTTTTCCGTCCGTTGCGAAAGAGCCTCTGTGGTTCGTTGCTTCTCTTCCTTCTGCCCAAGCAAGGGCGACCTCACTATTAGTTACTGGTCTTGCCATTTTTAATCTTCCTTTTGTTTTTTAATTCAATGACACGTTCGATCACAGCGATTCTTGTGGAAGTGTCTAGTTTACTAAGCACCTCACGGCGTCGGTGATCACTAAAATCAATAATCTGCATTGCAACGCGGCGGACGGAAGCGTTTGAAAAGCTTACCCTTGGCATTGTAGCTCCGATTCAAAGTCTTCGAGAGCGGTTTCTCGAAGAAGGCTAGTAGGTTCGTCGTCGTAAACGGCAAAGCCGCGAAGTTCTAAGTGGTCTTGCAGTTCATCTCTGGTCATTTGCTGAATCCTCTGCTGGTCCGAATAAATCAAAACACCCTTTAATGTCTCTAGCAACATAGTTTTTCCTTCATTTTGCATACTTAAAGTATATCAAATTTTTTTTGAAAAGTCAAGAATTTTATTAAAATCATTCAACTTTAATTTCCGCCCCAAGGTCCGCGGACGATCTTTGAAGACGCCATTGTCTCTTCGATCTTCCGCCGGTAATCCTCGTTTAGTGACCATTTAATCTTACCTGTATGCTCATCTAGGCTACTGGTAACTTTACCTTCTGCGACGAGGGCCAGCAAGGTACACAGCCTGTGAGATGCTACAGGGTCGTCTAGCTCTCCTAGCATATAGGAGTCAACCACCTGCCTCAAGATGTTTAAACTCTGTGCATACACTCTTCTCTTTGCAGTTTGGTGCGTTGTCTCCGTATCATTCTCAAACATATTGGTATTCACCTTACATTGTGAGCGGCGATTCTCATTCTGCCAAATCTAATTGATTCACCGTATTGTTCCGTTAAAGCTTTCTGTTTTTTCTCACATATCTTTTTAATGGCGTAAATGTGTTGTTTTGGGCCATTATTTATCCTATATTCCAAATGGTAGATCATTTTAAAAGTTTCCTTTTTCCAAATTCTGTCCAAGAAACAAAACCGTTTCTGAAAACAAAAATATATTGTTTTTCGTGCAACTCAGCAAGCACCGAAAGAAACTGTTTCTCATCAAAGGCATAACCCAGCGATGTTGCGTCAGCGCGGGTTCCTTCTTTCAATTTTTCGGTTGGCGTGGCGGCATCTTCAAGAATCGGAATATTCGCGATCAACAGGCGTTGTAGCGTTTTGTTTTTCAATCGAATATACTCGCCAAGCCCATACAACATACGCCAATCAAAATCGGCAGTGCGACATAATATAAAAGAACGGCCATAAATTAACTCCTGTTTTTTCTCCAATAATCAAACGCGACGGACCCAACAAAAATTGCTGAGGCCAGGCAAACTACGTTCAAAACAAATTCCAGCATTATTTCTCCAATTTTTTAATTATATAATTATTTTACGCTGTTTTGACATCTAAGTCAAGTCTTTTTTCAAATTTTGTTGGCATCTTGGCCCAGCGTTTTGCCGGATACCAACTTTCATTACCTGTATTATCTAGCACTCTGATGTCTGCAAGTGTGTCTGTGACCTCCAGGACGATTCCCCACATTAATAACTCTTCCACCACACTAGTATTGGTGAGGAAACATGCCACCAAGTCGCCTTCTCGAAAATTCCCCATGTTGTATATATCCCACAGACATGAAAAACATCAACAAAATTAGATTCTTGGGCCAGGCTGTCCTCACCGCCTTGGCTTTCGCCAGCCTATGTCTTATTTTATTTTCTTTCTCTCTCGTCCGACTCTCTATCGGTTCGTCAAGAACATGGACGCGGTTACAGGCAATCGCGCCAATACCTTTTATAATATCCAAGAATCCGCCGGCTGCTTTATATGCGCACAAAGATTGACCAACCGACACCACCAGAGCCGCCTACTATGATCCGCTCTCTCTGGTGGATTTTATTCTATCACAACGACCCTTTCGTTGGTTGAAAAATAAGGTCGCTTAGCGTGTTCCGGGGTTGTCATCCACATTCTCTGACACTTGCTGGCTTTTGGTTTTGGCGCGCACAAGTCAGTGAGGACAATATGACCGTCAAAAGAGTGCTCGTTTACATAGTCGGTGGGTGCATCAAAGCACGTGCCTCCATGAAGTTCGCGCTGAGGTTGGCGCTTTTGGCCCTTCTTCCAAGTATACACAAGAGACTCATCAACCTGCGTATCAAAAGGAACAACTACAAACTCTGCAATGTCAGAAAGCTTGTTGAGTTCTGCAAAAAACTTTCCAAGCATTTCGTCTGAAACTGAACCAGACTGATCAATTGACACGGCAACTCTAGCCGTCCTGTTAGTTCTGCGACCAGGGTGAATATAGGCGTACCTTCTGTTTATTCTCTTTATCGAGGAGGACCTGTTAGACCTTTGCGAAGTCTTTACGAAGTACCTGAGCAGCTTTTTCCAATCAATCTTGGACTCAAACATCTTCATAATATCTTTCCTCACAGAAGAAGATACGGTACCCCACGAATTCGAGCGAGCGGCTTCTTCGGCTGCGCGGCGGACGTTCTCCTTCAGCCTCTCTTTAGCGATGTCTTTCACACTCTGATCACACTGACCCCAGCCAGAATGATCATCAAGAGTGTCTGGGTACCCATCTCCCTCTGGGCTGGAGGCGCCGGCGCCGCCGTCACCGGAGTCGCCCTGTTCCCCGTCATCTGAGCCTTTTCCGCCCTTAGATTTTGGACGCTCCGGAGGTTGTGGCAACTCAGACAAATACCACTCGGCCGAGCGGCCGGAAGGAAGGTGCTCGAATGGTTCACGGCCCGGAACACACCCACCTTCCGGAAGGTTTTGAAGGTGAGAGTTAATTGCCAGGTCAGTCGCAATGTTCCACAAGCGCATATTAACACCCTCTGGCATGCGACTCGTTACGTGTTCAAATAGAACATGGTAAAACTCATGCTTCAAGACATCTCTGCGCTCTGGGTCAGTTAGGTCCTCAAAGAATGACGGGTTATACAACATCTCGAACTGCGCTGTAGATGGATTAACCATCACCCCTGCAGTCGGGATCGCGGTTGACGCGCGTTTGTCAATCCTGCGGGAGATTGCCGCGAAGAATGGCTCGTCCATAAGAAGACGTGCAGTGTGCATATTGAGATCAAATTCTTTTGAAGACATCTTGTCTCTCCTTCAAATCACTCTGAGTCCGGGCCGTTAATGAGTCTGACGAAGTGCTTAGAGACGGATTCTCCATCCACCTCAGAGCGGTGAAGCTTGACAGTGTTGTTAACTTCCCCTTTCCCCATTACTGTCCATAGTTTCATGGCGACCTCTGACGGCAGCATCACAAAATACCTTGCAAGATTGTCGACCTGATCTTGCGGGAGGTGTGTTTTGAAAACTTCTTCCGCCTCAAACTTGTCGATAATTGCAGTATGGTCATTGATACCAAAATCAGCCACCTTGGTGAAATCACCCTTGACCAAGATGTCGTCCGTGGTAACTTGGCGGTCATAATTTGCCACGAAATCGTTAAAGGCGACAGCGGCCTCGAAGCCTACAAACGCCGACGTAAGATTATAGAGTGCCGGAGATGCCTCCTCCAGCAGCCCTGCGGTGGTCAAACATTCGTCAAGTCTTTCCCATGATCGTCGCGACGGGTACACCTTGTTTGGCTCAAAGTCGTCCTTGTGTTCAAGGTGCGCTCGATTCTGGTTAATGAAGTTCCAAACTTCAGGCGACACGCTGGAGTCAGAAGCCCAGTTCAACCAGTCCTCGACAGATGGTTCAATATCAAATACTGTCCAGCGGTCCAGCTCGGCTGGGTCCATCTCCCCTACTTGGTACTGACTACCGTGATCGCCACCGTTTACCGCAGCGAAGATAAGTGTGTCCTCGTGAAGCTGGTGGCCGTTGAGCTTGCGAGAATCTGTAAGTTCAAAGATCCCTTGACGAACTTCCAGTGTTGCCCTGTCTACTTCGTCGAGGAACAGAATCACAGGCCGGTCGCAAGCTGCCTTGAACCAGTCCGGTGGGTTGAATTTTGTTGAATTCTTGTTGATTGATGGAAGGCCAACCAAATCACCCTCGGTCATTTGCGACGCTCGACGTTCAACCACTTCCATGTTCTTGTCTTCAGCGTACTTGTATACGACAGTAGACTTACCGATGCCATGTCGACCACGCAACAATACTGGTTTGCGGATTGCAGTTACGTGGTCAACTACCGATGAAAATGTAGCGAAATCAACAGCCATGAGTTTTCTCCTTGTTATTTGCTGTTTTCTATTGTCTATCTATAAATAGTATGCCATAATTGGTTAGATTTGTCAACACAAAAATCAAACAATTTTAACTGCGTTTTGCCATAGTTTTCATTGCAAGATTCCGGTTTCTCTCGTCGGGCGACGCGGCTGAAATTTTTATGATCAAATCAAGCGGCGTGTTTGAGTTTTCAATAATCATTCTCTCCGTGTTGGATGGGCCCGAGTAGTAGTATCCTGAGGGGCCGTGGGCGTCCAAGGCCCTTCTATTGGTGACATCTTTGTGATAAATATCCTCAATGATCTCAGGTGGTGTTCCCGTTTGGGCTGTATGAGATGTTGCGCCGTGTGAATGCCAACGATAATGTGCTAGAAAAACACGTGGGATTCTCCATGGAGATCGGCTTCGTATTTGAGTGGCATAACCGTCGTAAAGCTCATGGTATTTTTCTGGCTCGTTGAAATAGTGACCGTTGTTGATGAGTTCACACTTTCTCGCATAACCTTTATAATTCCATAGAAGATCTCTGGCTCCCTTCTTGAGTCCCGTATTTTCAATTAGATAATTGTGGGCGCGCCGGTAGCTAAGCTGGGCGATGGCGATTTGGTCCTCCTCATCAATAAACCTGTTTTTAGCAAGGCCAATTAATTCTGCGTTCGTCATAAAATAAATGTGTTGTTTTAGGTGACTCATTTACATTCCTTCATTGTTGTATTATAATAATATCAGAGTTTAATGAAAATGTCAAGAAGATTTTGACAATAATTTCAACCACTTGGTACGAATCCAGCGCTGCTCGTTGGCTGGGGTTGAATTTAGAATCAAAACTTTGCAGTGGTATTCATCAGGATGAAACGGGCGGTCAGTGTCATAGTTCGGGTTTATTGACTTTCTTTCCAGGACAACACCTGTAACCTTGTCCTCGTTTTTGCCAAGATTACATTCGACAAGATCGCCAATATCAATTTTTTGTCTAGTCATAATCTTACAGTATCATAAATGTATCGCGACTGTCAAGTAAAAAGACACCAGTCTGGAGGAGTACAAGAACATCCATGTGATCCCTTCTTTTGAACATATTTACCACGACCCCAACGACTGTTGGTAACAACGGCATTTGTAGTCCGCCGTAAATCACGATATCGCCCTTGTTAATCGGCCGCAAAACATAAGCCCTCTATCTTTCTTCGCTTCGACAGACCGTTTGCATAGCTAACAGACAGATCCCCCTGGTGGACAGCTGTGTAAATTTTTTCTTTTTTTGTTTTGTGTCCCGTGGAGACGAATGGGTCGGAGCCTCTGTCTTTTTCGTAACCTGCGCAAATTGCGTAGTATATGTATTTTGGGGTTGTTTTATACACTAGTCCCATGATAGACCTACCATCATCGGAATGCTTGTAGAGCATGTCACCAATTCTCAAATTATAAACTTCGTTCATAAAAGTTCCTCGTAAAGCGAGAGCATGTTCTCTGGCAGCTTAACAATCCTTGTTTCACCTGTAACCCTGCTTGTTGACATTAGTCTGAACCAAGTCTCTGACGTGGGCCGGGTACCATGATCAACCGACAACACAAGATATGGTGTCAGGTGAGCATAAGATGGCAATCTCTTGATGTGCTCAGGGTTATCCTGTGGGTGGGTGTAAACAAGATCTCCCGGGCTGATACGGGTGTCAAGAATCGTCATAGTCGTCTGCAAAGTCATACTCATCCCAACGGTACATACTATAAATTGAATCGTCGGCTGTGGTGAATTTGGTGTTGACTTTGTTGTCCTTACCTAGCTTAGTGGATCTTGGCGAGGCAGACCGTTCATCGTGCTTCGTAAGTATCCCTTCTGAAATAGCCGGCAAATAACCGGGATCGCCGCCGGGATATACTCTAAGCCTTTCACCGCGTTGCAAATATAGTGTTGGGTCACACTTTTTTATTACCTCGTGTTCGACCACCTCCCGGGCGGTCAGTAGCTTGTTCCTTGTCTTAAGCTGGCCGCGGATAGTTTCTGTAACTGGAACTTTAAATTTACCTCTCGCGCTTGATTTGATTACCACTCTCTCTCCCTGATACAGGAATGAGATTGCTTCGATAACTTTCTTTTTCATTTATTAATCCCTCTTGCAAGTTTAAGGTCTGATTCGTGGGCATAGATAAATTTTCCCATACCATTAACTAGCACCTTGTAAAGCCTAGCGCCCTTTGCTGCTCTCGTAATTGGTTTAGGGTCTACCTCTACGACCATGCAGTGGCTGCTTCTCAGGCCGCGTGTGTTAAGTCGCTCGAATCCGGTATATTCATCTTTGTTCGCCAGATCCAACCTGTTGTTCTCTCGAATCTGCAAAAAGTTGCCAACCTCGAATCTCGGTGGCGAGGCGTAAGCCGCCAGCACCCTTTTTGCATACTTGTTGTTGCACATTTTGTTATACTCAACAAGTGAAAGAACGTGCTCAGAAGGTGAGCTAAGAACCTTGTCTACTATGTCCCCAAAATACCTGGGGTACTGAACATTGTAGTAATTTGCGCAGCGCAAGGCGACGAGCCTATGATTGTCAGAATAGGCTGTCGACCACTCTTCTCTCTTTCTAACTTCTTCTGGGTCATACTTGATCACAATCCTATTTAAGTGGTACTCTTGAGACTCTGACAAGAATCCTTTTTCTTCAAATTGTGATTTAAGTGAATTATAGAATTCTCTGTCGTAAGTCGTCAGAGCATGTTTCGTCGTAGCTATTTTCTCAAATGCCTCTTTAAGACTCATATCTTTCTAACCCTATCTGAATACAACCACCCCGGTCGTGTTTCGCCGAGGGCCATAACCTTCAGCAAAAAGTTGCCGTGAAAACACGACATCTCTAAGTTCGCGTCCAGGAGAACTAGCTTGTTGTTTTTACGAGCGGAGTTGTCCCAATATACACGCTCGATTAAATCACCAGGGAATAGCTCGTTACCATCAATATCTCTTATCACTGTTACTTCCTCACAAGATTTCATGTTATATTATAATAACACAAAACAGCAAAAAAAGCAATAGCTCATTCTCTAAAAAAGCCGTTTTTCTTCACCATGTAGTGAACGATTTTTGGCGTAACGATCATCACACCAAGAGAAAAAGAGATTAAAATTACCGCGTCGGTAAAACCATCAACAATTTTCTCACACATTTAGGTGATTCTCACGAACTTTAAATCTCGGCGGTCGAGGTGTTTTTCATGTTTCCATGCGGTTGGGTATCGTCCCCAACGGCTCTTGTTCCACAGGACCTCGTAAGAATTCCAATAGCTTCTCTTTATACCAATGACTACACCAATATCATCACGCTCGATCCAACCGGTTCTTTCCACCTTTTTACCATACGCCGAAAGCGCCACTAAATCACCGATTTGCATAATTAATTACTCCTATACTTGGATGGCCTCGGGTAAACCAGCCGTCACCATCGCCAGACTGCCATCTGATATAAACCTGACACTCTGATTCCTTCCATACGATTCCCTGATCCTGTACTGCAGCTGCATCTGAGTAACTGTACCAAGAAACCAAATCACCTATTTTCATTGATCAACTCCAGTTCATCAAGCCTAACCAATATACGCTCGCCATTAAACAACGCCCAATGGCGCTTGTCCCGTAGCAGCTGGTTCATTTCCTTAAGGACAACCCCAACCCCATATGACTTGTGATAGTGGTGAACCTTGAATCTCACTAAATCACCGACTTTAATCACATTTTGCTCCCTAGACCGTAGCCGGCTCTAATCATTAACAACATAATAGTGGAACCGAACATCATCGCGAAAGCACCTACAGCACATAGCTTAAACCTATCAACTAATGAGTCATGCTCAAAAAAATACAACATCGCTGGAAAATTGATAAACGGAAGCGCAAAGCCTAAAAATGCCTGGAGAACAATCCAATCGTGAACGATCGCATAGCTGTACCAGTTTGCCCAAAAGTCGGCGACGACAGTCAAAATGAATGTCGTCCACAGGTAATGTTTGTTCGTAAAGTCCCAGAGTCTTTTTGGATACCCCCAAAGGGTTGCGCCACTTATTGTAATTTCCATAAATTAAAAACTTTCACTGATAATTTTCAACGCGTTGAAACTCCACAGCCTTTTTCCGCTTGGAGTCATTACATGCACGTCTGGATTTACCCAGTGACATTCATCATAATTTGGAATGTTCCCCATGTAGCCCAGGCCCACTACTATTCCCGTATGACCTTGGCCATTAATTACTAAGTCACCGATTTTCATCTTGGTTTTTCTTTTTTTTCAAAGACAGTCCGCGCAATAGTGCTTCCCAAAAACTAACCATTATAAGCCTCCCTCAGTTTGAGTAACGCTAATTCTTTCTTTTTACATTCTAGCATTATGTCATGCGTTTGTCCATAGGAATCTACTTGTTTTTTGATAAAATCTGAATGAGCTTGTGGGCGAATTTTTGGGTCGCCTTGTTCAACAGCTCTCGACTCTGAGACGTGAACAACGGGGTCGATTCCCTCTGGCCAGGTTGAGGCTGCGAGTTCGAGGGCTTCTCGCTCTGTAAGTCCTCCTGTGCAGAATCTATGGTGATGGTAATCGAAAACAATCGGGATTCCAGTTTTGTGATAAATCTTTTCATAAATCTCCTTTGTACTCCACATGGAGGCTTTATCATCGTTTTCCAGCGTAAAACGCATCTTAGTATTTTTGTCCAAACCTCCTGGCTTGTGAAAATTTTTGATGAAACGCTTTGCAGTTTCTTCCTTGTCGCCATAAGTCCCACCAACATGAATATTAATCTTGTTGTAGTGACTTGGAAAGAAACCCATCATATCAAAAATTCGAGAATGATTGTTAAGTTCCTTGTATGTTTTCTCTACGACCGATTCGTTTGGCGATGCAAGGCAACAGAACGGGCCTGGATGAAAGGTCAAGCGATGGCCATTAGACACAGCATAAGCGCCGACCCTAGTCAACACCCTACGGATAGTGGAAATGTCTGGCAAATCGTCATACTCGTACTCTGAAGCCCATGGAAAAATGTCGGAAGACATACGATAGAATCTAATGTCTCGTTGTTCGTTCCATTTTAATATCTTCTCAAGGTCTAATACGTTCTGAAGCGCAAGATCACTTGCCCTTTTGATACCTTCCTTGAGAAAGGTCCTCTTTATCATAGAACGGTTTGTTGTAACGCGCTGAGATTTTGGCACGTCTGATAGTGTCATGTTGATACAAGCGTATCCGTAATTCATTTCTTGCTCCTACACAAAAGAAAGCACCACCAGCACCAGCACGATGCAGATGAACTCAAATAAATGTTTCCAATAATTATCTTTTTGCTTCATTAATTAACCTCAAATTGTGACCCCAGGCTTGACCTACAGCTGACGGGAGCGTAGGAGATTGAGCCGACCATAGAACTTTGTATATAAATTTGCGGTACTGCGGTCTTGGTATGACCTCAAGCACTACGCCCACTCGCTCGATATCGAGGGCGCTTCTTACCAAGTCACCGACTTTCATTGACTACCTTTAAGTTGCGTCCCGAAAGGAATAGTACTCTACCATTATGAAGCAGAACATCATAGTAGCCATCGCCATTTAGTTTGTTCTTGATCATGCCGAATGATGGTTCTGTGAAAATAGTTTTTGTTACTTCAAGATCAACGTGTGGCTGAATTTCTACAATGTCACCGGCCTTCATTTACAATCTCCAACTCGTTAACCCAATCCATAACATCGCTACCTTGAACGCGAGGGCGATTCCAGATTACATGCGCTCGTTCGACTCGCCCTGTCCAATGGGGCTTAACTGCCACGACAACACCCCTCACATCTTTAAGATTGTTGTGATAGTGTTTATACCTCACCAAATCACCGACTTTCACTGACCAACTCCAAGGCTCGGGCAGATACATTGTTGCCGATGTAACCAAACTGCCACAAAATCCTGTACTCAGGCACATCATAACGATTGATTAAAAAATCAATGCTGAAATCAAGAATCAAACCTATCTTTCTAGGGTGCGAAAAGGTTATCACTAAATCACCGGGCTTCACCAAGCTCTCCTGTTAAACGTGATTTCTTATTCTGTTATTTATTAATAATAACAAATATTTATGAAGATGTCAAGTTTTATTTTTAGCTCACTCATCGGAAACCGATTCTAAAACAATTCCCTTTGTAAATTTGCCATTTTTTAGTGCCTTTTTGCGAGCGTGAAGTTTTACTGTTGATAATTTAAAATTCCAGTTTTTTAACATGGCAGAAAAAACTTCATAAATGTCTGCGAATTCTTCTATAGAAAAGTCTTCCTCAAATTCAGTTAACTCTTCTCTCATTTTTTCTAAAAGACGGTATCCATACTCCGAACATTTCCAATCTTTTTTCTCTTCTTTGCTGGCAAAGTGCCAAGAGCAGCTTTTGCCATCTTTCTTGATTATTTCGGGAATTTTATCTCTAACAAGTTTCATGCTTTTATTTTATCTGGTGTGTTTTTCTTCAAGTTCTGCGCAGTGGTACCACCCATTTGGATGATGCACAAATAACATATAAGCCATATATCCAGAAATTTCTATACATTGACCATAGGCACCGAATCGGGTCGAAAAGAAAAGTTTGTTCTTTTTTAGACTTTCTGATTTCATGCAGCATAAGAGGACGACAAGGGTTGTATCAGATTGACAAAATCTTTGAACTTTTTTGAAACATAGCCCTGCTTGTTGACTCTTTCAAACTGGTGTTCGTAAAGCTCTGCCCATTCTCCGTTACAGGGGAAGTAAATTAGATGCTTATCGTTGAAGGCGCTATGTTTTATATAACAGCCTTTTTCTTGTTTAATATTAGTGTCAAACAAATCGTAGTCACAAAGACAAATTACAGTTTCGCCGCGGGTCATGACCTAATCCTTCCTAATAAGTCGTGCTTGGTGTAGGTTCTCTGTGATTTCTTGGCATAGTGTCAGACGTGCAGCTTCGCTGTTGAGGTTGATTTGTTCGTCTTTAAAGTTCTCTAGAACGATTCTTGCTGTTATAAACGTCCTCTCGTAAGAATCAATCGCCTCGTGCAACTGCTTTGTATCCAAATTATCTACCTCGTGAAAAACCGTCTCAAGGCGCTCGTCGACCATTCTTGTAATTTTGCTTCTTCCTCGTCGAGACACTTTGTATTCATCCATCTTCTAACTCCTCCTGAGAGATTATTTCGTAATATTTGTACTTTCTTATATTACCTTGATTTAGTCCATTTGTCAACAAAATACTGTAAATATTTCCAGGTAAAACCCCTATTATAACTCCTGAAACCCTCGATGCCTTTCCCAGCGAGCGGTCGCGAATATATACCTCCTGACCTTTGTAATAATCCTCAGTCATACATTAGATGCCCCACTCGACATCAGACTCCATCAAAAGTGTGTAAGTGAATGAGTTGTCCCATATGTCTGCGGCCTTGTTACAAGTGTCCATAAACTCGTAAAAATCCACTGAACTTTGAAAAACCTGACAGCCGGCGGACACTCCTTTTATATATTCCATTTCGTCTGGCCCCCAGTGCCTATGAATGTTAATTCCGAACATGCCCCTTTCAATTGAAGACGCGTCTGTATCCGGCTTTGCGTCTCGATTGTTGTCTCTATATACCTCGACCTGGCCGCCCCGCTGGACTAGCGCTGTATAGGTCCTTTTGCCTCCGTGTGTGCCAATTTGATACACCGAACGATATTGGCCAGGGACCAGTATTGCGGCGCCTTTATGTCTGACGCTCTTTAGAGGCCATCGAAGGAGGTTTGGGCCAGGTTCTGTAGTTGCGACGTATGAGTCCACCACCCATTCTCCCGAGATCTTGTAAAATAAATTCAAACAATCATCGAATACGTCTGGTCGACCGGAATTGTTTCTAACCCCCACTATGTTGAGGTTGTAATTCCCCTTCTCGAAAAAAGCATACCCCTTTTTTTTAAGGACATCTTTGTATTTTTCTGCCAATATTTTTGCTTTTAAGCCTGTTAATCTAGCCATAACTAATTTCCCCTTATTCTTTTGATTTCACAAACGTGAACATAAACCTTTCTACCTGAAGGCTCTAAAACCCTGATTGTCCCGACCTCGTTAGGGCCTGACAACACCAACAGTATTCGATCTTGCTCGCGGCTTTGTTCGAAATGGCGATATAAAACAATCTCTCCGGGATTCATGACTGGTCCTCCTCGGTGACAATCAAACTTCCAGCATTGAACGCGTCTTTTTCATGGCAAAACCAATCATATTCTCGCACAACAGCTGAAACCAGCTTCTTCATCTTAGTCGAATTGCCAGTCACTATCTCGCAGGGCAGATCTACGAAATTCAAAAACCTTCGAGTCGCCTCATCGGCCAAACTGTGTGCGATACCGTGTAAGTCAAGTTTCTTCATTTTTTATAACCACTCTAAATAGCCAATTAACAGAGACATATCCTAAGTTCGAAGCGACGCGGCTTTGTTTCCCCACTCTTTTTTCAAAAAAGCCGTCATACTTTGTCCCGGGCTGCATTTGCACCAGCGCCTTTTCGTTGTGAAGACTGCCACTGTTCCCGGCGGGATGAAAAGAGATCACCACCCCTATCCACTCTCTCCCATATAGAACATGTGTCACAAGGTCTCCCACTTTTATGTCCCTGGTTCTCGATTTGTCTCGATACATAATGGCTGAGCACCCCCAATATAATTAAGGCGATCAACCACATTAATACCATGACATGTCTCCATTTATGTAGAATTTCTAAAAACAAATATAAAAACCGTAATAACCGTCGCGAAAAAGGCTGATGGCCAGTGAATTTTTTCATTTTTCATAAGAATTCATTTCCGTAAGAGCACTTAAATCAAACAAGCAACGCTGAAATATATCTGAACGATTTCTAGCTTTTGCGTCATCCATAATAAGTTTCATTTTTTGAAATGTCCTTTCACAATTTATATAAAATTGAAATGCTTCTAGGGTTGCTGAAAAGCTGGAGTGCATTATCGAGTTGGATGTTGACTCAAACTCTACAATTCCATGGTTGCGTATCTCCACCCGAAATATCACATTTATTTTTGACTCCGAACCAAGGCCGAGAGTCCCAGACCTAAAGAGTGGGTTGACTATTACGTCAACTAATTTTATATTCGATAAACTAGGGTAAGTCTCCTTGTATGTGTTGAAGCACCCTTTGAACAGCCCATCGACGAAGCCGCGCGCTTTCAGATTATCGACTGTTATAACCCTTGATGTTGAACCTGTTTGTTCTCTAAAAGAAAAGTCAACAGTGGTAAAGTCATCCAAAAATACCTCAGACGCTGAAAAGCCCGTGGGGCTCAGCTTGGTTGCTTCATCATTCAAGATCTTTTCAAATAAATTTTTAACTTCCCGTCTCTTGAAAATGTTACCTGTCATTTTATTCCAATCTTATTATTCCTGCTGATAACTTAAAGAGCCTATTCACATTTGCAAGTCTCTTTATGTCTCTTACAATTCTCGCCTTTACAGTTTCCGGGCCATTGTGTGCACCGGGTGTACTTGGGATAAACTTTATAGCGAGGCCGGCGATATACCTACCCTCCGAGATCTTCTGGTTTCTTATAGCTACTGTAACTATTGTAACATTCTCCAGCGCGCGCATGTCTGCAAGGATGTCATCCAAGCCGCGGCTTTTTTCTGACTCTGTTGTTAAGCTATATGAGATCATACAATAAAATTTATATATTCCCCTTTGGCGGCTCCTGCCTTTTTCTTCTTCTATGTTCAATTGTTCTTTTATATTATCATAAAACGTACTTTTTGTCAAAGTGTTTTTTTTAAAATGCTTGTTTTCTTTCAAAGACAGTTGCGACTCTAAATTTTTGTAAAACATATTTTCTCTTATTTTTTCCCAAGGAGGTGGGTCTGGTGCATTAAACTCTGGGTTTTCTGGGGATTTAGCTTCCATCTCTAACATCTTCTCTAGAAGCTCTTGCATTTGCACTCCTCTATTTTCCATCGCTCTGCAATCCTCCGCGACGAAGGATTCAAATCCATCTGCTGTCTCGGGATGATAAGAGTCGTACCCGTCGAACCTAACTCTAAGTTTAACGTAGCCATCTTCCGTATAGCAATTTACGAGGCCGGCCATATCAGACCATGGGCGGCCGTATTTTCTCAAATTATCTGAAAATTTTGTCTCGAAATTTCTCCAAAACCTATAGTTCTTAGTTAAAATGATGTTGTCTCCAGACTTTGTTTCATATTCCGGCTTGTCAACATCCCACACAACTTCAAGGTCTGCGTAAAAGGTAACTTTAGGTTGTCTGTTGGGGTCCAAATCGGGGTCGCGGGTATGAACAACATCCCAACCCACGGAAACAAATTCATATTCCTGGTCTGCCATTCTTTCTGCTGCACTACAGCGTAGCTGTGATGCCTCCACAGGGTCAGGTGGAGGGTTTGCAGCTATCCACTCTTTTGAATTTTGCTTAATAGTGTTTAATATTTCCAGTGAATTAACGGCCGCTCTGACAAGCTCTGGATGCTCTTCTTGTAACCCTTCTATGTGGGCCACTATAATGTCTTCAAGACCACTTGGGTCGAACTCTTTGTTCGGAGCGTTATGGAACGCCATAAGCTCTCCAGCTCTATCAAATTCCAGCGTTATGAAGTGTCTGGGGTCTCCCTCTGGGATGCCATTAAATTTAGTCATCACGAAGGCTTTGCCTTCTTGTTGGGTGTATTCTTTAAAATAATTTCTTTTTGATTTAGTTGAGATACACCAAGTCGTCAGGCGCGGGTTTTCTCCGAAATAACAGGATGCTTGTGTAGTAAGGGGCCTCACTGCAAAAATACCATTTTCGTTGTAGATGATTTCAGAATCTCGAAATGCTGTGCTCTTATCTTTAAGACGGCGGCGGCGTTCACCGGCGGACTCGGGCAACTCTTCAAGAGTTTTGGACAGCGTATCAAAGTTGTACTTATTTATATCTTTTTCTTGCAATCTTTGATTGACTCTGTGAAATTCCATCACAAGCCCCATTACTTGCTCGAAAAACCCCGTGGCTCTGATTCCTGGCTTTAGTTTATATTTCCCGTCTTCTTCTATCGTGTTTGTTTTGTAAAACTCTTCCATACACTTTGCGGAGAACATAACATACCGGGATACTCCTCTTTCTCCGAATTGTGCGCGTAGTTGATCTGCCAAGACTTCCACGACTTTAAATTGTGCCGTAATAGGATACCTTTTTCTTGCGTCATCAGTGCGCCCTTCTGCTAAAAGAATGACCTCCTGCCTGCGAGACGCGTGCTCTTTAATTGTTTTTGTTTTTTTCTGTGGCTGCTGAAGAAACCGCCTCCACTTGTTATAATAATTTAACATAAGTAAAATAACCTTTTATTATAAATAGTCAAGTGGAGGCCAAGATGTTTGTTTTATTCTATAGAGATAGACACCGGCTTCTTGTCCGGGCGTTGCGGCACTCGAACAGTCAACAAACCGTCGTTAAAAGATGCCTTTGCGCCTGAAAGGTCCAAGTTATCATCATAGTTAACATAAGTTCTCGTAAAGTTTCTTCTGGCGATCCTTTGTCTTTTAGAATTTTCTTCATTCGCTTTACCAGTAATGGTGATAGACCTTTTATCAGGTTGTATATCTATGGCTAATTCTTTTTTCTTGAAGCCCGCTAAGGCAAACTCCAAAACAGTAGAACCATCATCGTCTCGATAAATGTCGGCAACAGGATAACCCTGCGTCGACGCCTTTAAATGGGTAGAGAAGTCATTGAAAAAATTATCAAAAACCTCATTAATAACTTTGTGGCCAAGAAGGCCCGGTCGGTATGTAGTAATTGCATTCATGTTGTTTTCCTCCTTAATAAGCAAGTATACATTGCAATGTTCGTCCCGAAGCGACTGAACATCACAATTATACTATAAACACACACAGGATTAGTGTCAACCTTTTCTGGTTTAAAAAACTATTTATTTATACACAAATCATTAAAAGGGGAACATTAAATGATAAAACTAAAGATCTTATCTGAAGAAACTACAGAAAAGCGAGAAGAAAAAATTATCGCTGAGGCGTGCGAGGATTTAAAAATTGGCGATTTAAACAAAGTCAAGACCTTGATGGCCAAACTGTGTAAGACCATTTCTGATGAGTTTGACAAAATAATAAAAACAATTGACGACCGGGAAAGTCAGAGTTTCAGAGTGGTGCAGCGGCAGGCGGCAAGTGAACGTCCTAACGAGCCGACTGAAGATGAGGGACATGTCATTCAAAGAGGAGACACCCTGTGGGATCTGGCGGCAATATATTTAGGAAACCCCAGAAAATGGAAACAGATACAAAGATACAAGGCGAACATGGGAGTGGCGGCGAACCCAAGGAAACTCAGGCCGGGTGACCGGCTGGACATACCTAGCCCCGCGGATGGGTGGGAAGAGCGACTTGAAAAGTTTGAACCAAAAAGAAGAAGAAGGCTTCAAATAAGAGACAGAAAAGCTGCTCGAAGAAGGGGCCAACAATGAAGCTAATAATGGAAAACTGGAGAAAATTCGTAGAAGATTCTCGCCTTGAAGAAAAATCCAGAAAATGGCTGAGAAAACAAGATGTAAAAAAGAGGTCACTTGGTGGGCGCCCGGAGGATCAGTTTGGGTATGTCTTTGGCACCGTCGATGGTGTGAAACTGGCTGCAGCGAATGAAACTCAAAGATTCTACGGGGCTTCGATGCCGAAGCCAATCCTACTCCTTGCCGCGCAAGAAATCAACATACCAGTATCAGACGAAATGATAAAAGGCTTATTAAATTATGTAGGATGGGGCAAACACGACTCCAATGCTGTCTTTTCGCACCTTACTAGAAAGATGGGCAAAAAAGGAAAAAAAACGAAACCTTACCTTGCGAGGAAAGGTATTGCTGGTGACCTGGCAAGCGCGGAGGCGCCTGAAGACAGAGTCATTGACGATCTGGAGGAAAGCGGCAGGACGAACAAAAAAGTGTCCGGAACCGAGAAAGACTACTCAAAAATAAAAATGGATTTGGTCAACAGTTGGTCAAAAAACAAACAAACTCCTTTGGAGTTCTTTAATTTTCTAGTATTTCTAAAGAGAAATGATTTCAAAGTTAGCCATCCCGACGAGGAGATTCAGCAACTGCAAAAAGTCCTATCGGTCATGAAGCGAGAATATTTTGGTGAATCGAAACACGATAGAGAACTAAAAGGTTTCAAAGAAATAGAAAGAGCCATGAGAGCCGGTGGTCTTCCAGTCGAAAAAGTATACGGCAAGGGAGGCCGCGATGCTGGCGTGCTGAATTATGGCATAATTATAGATGATCAATATATTATGTCAATTTATACTGACATGTCAGCAAAACACTCAGACACTCGCTCAGGGTCGAAAATAAGAAAGTTCATACACCAAAAAATAATTGATGTCTATAAAGCCGGTACTGCGATCTCAAGAGAAGAGCATGAAAAGATGCAGCCTGGCGAACAAGATCGCTCTATCTAATTACCAAAACAATTGAATCAATATTATTAACACAGCAAGACTGAAACAAACCATAGTCTTCGCTGTAAACATCGACTCTCCCAAGAGGGTCCATGTCAAAATTGGGAAAACTATTAAACCTGCTGAAGATCCTAGAAAACGCGCGGTCCAAACTGAACCTGTCTGGTCCACTATGAACCTCCAAGCATACCAGAAAAACATAGAGCAGGGGATACCAAGAGCAAGTGCCGCGGCAAAAGGCTTGTCTTTCCACCACTCTGAAAGATATTGAGTGTTGAGTTGAAACCAGCCCAAAACCTGTCCCATAAACATCAACGCTATACCTATGAATAAGTTCATCAATGAGTCCACAGAGGAATTCCCGAAACAGATCTACCATAACTTGATTGTACAATTTTTGCCAACTCTACTAGAACGGCAAACTCGCCGGCTGGCAATGAAATGTTTTCCGCTTTAAGCGTTTCCGCATAGGCAATATATTCTGTTAACAGGTGTTTTAAAGTTTTAGCTGCAGTGGTAAGCTCTAGAAGAACCAAGTGGTCTTCTTCAGACAGGTGAATCTCTTCACGATAAAAGTCTCTCAGCAAAGAGTTCAGCCGGTACGACGCGGGCTCGGCGGCCTTGTTGATCACAGCAAGCAATGCTACTTTTACTTTTTTGTTTCCCTCGCTCATGATGAAAGCTGCGCTGCCAGGCTAGTATAGCCACCCACAAGACTAACGTATCCAGTAGTTAGATTATTCTTTAATATAATTGGGACTGTTTCCATATTGTGGAATTGCTTGTAGTCATCTAAGATTTCCGGCCTCTCTGCGTAATCTAAGAATACGAAATCAACATTTTCTTGTTTAAGTAGTCTCATCGCGTCGACGCAATAAGAGCAAGTGCTTCGACCAATAATAATATACCTATCCATTCAGCACTCTTCTTTTTTCAAGAGCACTGAATTTAGAACAAAGATGCTTCGAGGTGCCGTGAACAATTATTTCTTCGATTTCTGCTCCGAGAGAGATTCTCACAACGCAAAAACTTTCGCCGGCGAGATCTGAATTTTCCTCTTTCAAAAATTTTTCAGCCCCATAATAATCTGACAACGAAATTATGTTTGCCGGGTTTATGAACATGCTCACCAGGGACACATCTCGTTTGAAACCCTTATTATCTACTGATAATTTCTTTATCTCTATCAACATTTATTGTCCTATGCTTTTCAGGATAAATGCGCCAATCAGGCCCACAACAGTCGTAAAGAGGGTCCAAATCATTCTTGATGAAGTTTGCTTCCAAGATTCCAGCTCTCTCAATCGAGCGTAAAGCCCCTGATCGGGGTTGTAAACCGCCTCTTTAATTTTAGCGATGTGATCCGACATTTCCTCTTGCTTGTCCTGCATAACGTCTATGCCGTTACACACTTTATCCAACTTACTTTGAAGATCTAAAAGATGCTCTTTGCTGTCAACCATTTTCTGACACCTCCGTACTACTAAGTAGTGCTCTCAGATCTCACAATACTGTGGTTGGTTAACAAAAGTGTTGCTGCTACCGATACGGCGTTTTTAAGCGCACATCTTGTCACTTTTGCCGGGTCGATTATTCCTGCTTTTAGTAAGTTTGTCTTTTTTCCTGTCAAGAAGTTATACCCCTCAAAGCCGTCAGATCGTTCGACGGACCACATGGTTACGTCAGGACTCATTCCGGCGTTCTGGGCCATGGCGATGAATGGAGCCTGTAAGGCTTTTTTAAAAATCGTCAATGCCAGTGCTTGTTCTTCGTTTTCAAAATTCGGAGCAATGTTTTTTGCTATTTTCAGCAAAGTCATACCTCCACCGGGGACAACTCCCTCCTGTTGTGCTGAGCGTACTGCTTCTAGCGAATCCTCTATTCTGTGCTTTTTTTCAATCATTTCAACTTCCGAATTTGCACCGACGCGGATGATCGCAACGCCGGAAGACAGCCTAGTTACTCTAGACTGTAATCTTTCGGCGGCGGCGAGGTCGTCTGTTTCTCGGATCTCTCTCTTGATGGATTCGATTGTTTCTTCGATTTTTTCAATATCACCCTCTCCGTCTACGACAGTTGTCTGAGTCCTTTCGATCTCTACAGATGACGACCTACCAAAATCAACAAGCGAGACGTCTGCGAGCTTATGTCCCATAGATTGCTGGAAAAACTTTGCCCCTGTAGATGTAGCTAGGTCTGACATGATAGCTCTACGTTCTTCTCCATATCTCGGAGCCTTAACTGCCGCCACTTTCAAAGAGCCGCGGACAGTATTCATAATCAGCGCTGCGAGGGCTTGGCCTTCGATTTCGTCAGCTACAATGACTAGTGGGCGCGATTCTCGGGCGGCGATTTCGAGCGAAGGTAATATATCGCTGACTTGCTCAACCTTTGAATCCGTAATCAGAAAAAGTGGACGGTCAAACCTGCAAACGTGTCTTCGCTCGTCTGTGACAAACGCGTTTGCTGCAAAGCCAGAATCGAAGCGAAAACCCTCTACGAGGTCTAAGGTAGTCTCATGTGAGCGTCCCGGTTCGATAGTTACAGATCCGTTCTTACCTACCCGGTCGACGGCCGTTGATACAATTTCTCCAATTTTTGTATCGTTGTTTGCAGAAATTGCGGCGATGTGTCTTATGTCCTCAGCTGAGGATATTGGCTTTGATATGTCACTGATCAAGTCGACAGCTTGCTCCAAACATTGTTCCAGCCCCCTCTTTAACTCAATTGGAGATGTTCCGGAGGCAATGTGCTTGTTAGCCTGCATGAGGATTTCTCGTGCAAGAATTGTACTAGTTGTAGTACCATCTCCTGCTTCGGCGTTCGTCATAGACGAAACCTGCTTTACAATCTCGGCCCCGGCGTTAATGTGAGGGTCCTCAAAAGACATGTTTTGTGCAACGGTGACACCGTCTTTGGTTACGAATGGTCGGTTGGGCTGCTGCCAAATAAGCACGTTCTGGCCTTTTGGTCCGAGCGTCGTAGCTACATAATCCGCAAGAGTGTTTACGCCTTCGAGAACCTTGTTGCGGAGTTCGGTTCCGTGGCTTAGTTGTGTGGTCATTATTCCTCGCTTTCATTGACTACTATATAGTAACACACTTTTCAGGTTTGTCAAGGGGTTTGTTTATCTTTTGTTGATTTAAGTTCTGTTGTCTTAGATATGACATTTGCGGAGGCAGTGATAGCTTCATCTGCAAGGCCGGATTGTTGCAT
>CEPT01048854.1_pt1 | contig 21517 bp, 19 predicted proteins | sample 356221 | NCBI WGS metagenome assembly CEPT01 (sample SAMEA2620081, study PRJEB7988) | marine metagenome | isolation source: saline water (ENVO:00002010), including | reverse complement strand
GGATCGAATGCCTTAGTAGCCATATTTTCTCCTATTCTAAAAAGCAAGTAACCCCCCGGTATTGAGCCAGCTATGCTAAGCCTGGGGGGTGTTGTTAACTTATTGATTTTGTCGAGCTCTAATCATTGCTAAAATGTCTTGAGCACCACCAGCCTCTTCTGCTGGTGCGGCTTCTGGAGCCGGAGCAGGAGCAGGTTCAGGTGTTGCTTCTTGAGCAGGTTCTTTCCAACCTGTATCAGTTTTTGTTTCTGCTACAGGTGTTGCTGGAGCAGGAGTTGCTTTTGGTGCAGATGCATTAGGATCACCTGTACGTGCTTGCATTCCTGCTGGACGGAAATATTGACTCCATTTATCAGGATCATATGCTTCACCGTCAACACTTGCTTCAAACATTTCTGTTAGAACTTTTACTTCAACTTCTCCTGGCTTTTTAGGAAGAAAGTCATTTAGATTAAACAATCCGTGATTGTTAATCGCCGCCATTTCACTATCGCCTAGTGGACGCTCTCTACGTGCCCAATTACTTGCACCGTAGTCTGCATAACCTCCTTTGGAACCTTTAGCAAGACGGAAGTCTACACCAGCAGTATAGTCTGTTGGTAGCTCTTCCATATCTGGATCCATAAGAGCTGCTTTAATTAATTGGAAGATTTGCGGTCCAATAATGAAACGTCTAATTGGATTCTCTGGCTGAGAATCTTCTTTAAGTGGATCATCCACAACAAAGCCTTGAAAAATATACGAACGCTTTTTCCAATACTTACGACCCATATCTTCAAGACTTGGATCTTTGAACCAACCTCTAACCTCTTGTAAGATAGAGCAAGATTCGCCATACATTTCCATACACGGAACTTGTACTTGTACTGGGCGTGAATCAGTTTCACCTTTTACACCCGCAAATGGAAGTTTAATCATCAAACGCTCTTTCCAAAAGAAAGTGTTTGAATCATCTCCATCAGGCAAAAAGCGTAGAGTTGCTTGCTCGCCTTCTTTCATATTCCAAAATGGGTAAATTGCGTTATCGCCACCGCCTGTGTTTCCACCGCTTGTACGATTTTCTTGTTCTTTGAGCTTTGCTCGGATTTCTGCTAATGATGCCATAGTTATGCCTCCTTAAATTTGCCTATGTTCTATGTGCCTTAAATGTGTAGCACATAATAGTAATACTACACAAGTTTATTTATCTTGTCAACTATTTTTTTGACTTTTTTTTCAAAGAGTTAGCTGATTAAGTTAAACCAGCTAATCTCATAATGTCTTCAGACTCTTTAGATATATATTTGTCTTTGATTGCGCCTTTTTCTTCTTCACTTGCGCCTTCACGTCCGGCTTTTTGTAGTTCTTCAAAACCTTTTTTACCGTATTTTTTGATACCTATATGTCTTTGCAGTCCGCTTTCATCAACTTCTGAATCACCTTCATCTATACCACGTAGTTTTTTTGCCTTTTTGATATAATCAGTTAATGTGCCATATGATAAGTTAAATGGATCTAGTCCATCATCTGCGGCTAATTTCTTAGCGTGTGTCATAATGTAGTATGCATCACCTTCTGATTTACCTTCGCCCATTTCTATTTTTTTAATAGCGGCCATTAATTCTCCATATGTAGGATTCATTATGCCTTTTTTCTTTAACAATTCTATTGCACGTTCTTTGTTGTAGTGGCTGTCTCCTGGAGTTTTTACACCTTCTTTATATCCCATTACCTCTGCGACCTTTGCGTCGATGCGTTCTATGAACTCTTTTGCTGGCCTTACAAATTGTTCTCCGTATTCTTTTTCTACCATAGTAAGTACGGCTGTTGGGCCTTTTGGAAATGTTCCTTGTTCCTTATCAAAGTAACTTAGAATAAATTCGCCTAATGGTGTTTTTTCTTTTTCGATTACAATATCATCTTCATCCGGATCTGGATGATCTACTTTGTCGCCTTTTTTCTTACCGGCCATTTTTGCCTTACGTACTGCGTGTGCATATGCATTGCCTTCGTTTTCCATTATGTCAGGAACACCGTTACCATTTGCATCTCTCCACCAAGATCCTGTTTCATCGTGCGAATCGTGCTTACAGTTGCAATCTGGTCTACAGTTATGCATTTGACAACCGCAATCTTTACAATGATATTTACTATAGCCTCTCATATAGCCTTCTGAAAATTGTCCTAATAATGAATCAAGTGCTTGTTCAAATTGTTCTTCAATTGATTCACTATAACCAGGTTGATTTACAAGCCTTTTTAAATCTTCAGGACTATAATTGTCTCTTGGATCTATTCCTCGTGTTGAGCCTGGATTATCAGGACTTGCACCAATTTGTTTTGCTGGTGCTCCAACTCTTGGTATGACTAATTGTTGTCCAATTTGTAATTTTCTTGGATCAGCAATACCGTTAGCGTCAATTATTTCTTCTATGCCTTCGTCAACACCGTTAGGAAAATGGTCTGCATATTGCTGTGCAATTGAAGCAATAGTTTCGCCTGGCTTCACTGTATGATTAGTATCGGCTTGTTCTCCAATTAAATCTTCAGGTGTAATTTCTTCTGCTAGTGTTGATTCGCTTACTAAATTATAAATGTATGGAAACACATCTTTTAGTTCTTCGTTAAATTGTTTTATAGTAAGTTGATCAATCCAATTTTCTGCAACATCATTTGGCACTTCTTCCATCATAGGTGCTTCATACGATTCAAATGCTGTTTTATAATAATTTGGTTTTTGTAAATTAGCTATTTCTTTTTTGATAAAAGTCATACGCTCTTTTACACTACCTGAATATTTTGATAACGTTTCTGCCATAACAGAACTGCGATTAATATATTGATTAAATTTTCTTAGCTTTGATAATTCTTCACTTAGCCCTGTGATATATTTTCCAAAGTCGTCATACATATGACCACCTTCACTTACGTGTGTAGCTAATGCTCTAGCACCGCTTAGATGTTTGTAAGGATATCTAAATTTTTCACCTTCTGAAGTTTCAATAAAAATAGAACCAATTTTTTTATTTCTACTTTCACCTTCGTCAATTGTACCATTGTGTTTTATAGAAAGTTTTGCACTTCCAAATTTTTGGAAACTAGTTTTATTAGTTCCGTACATCTTTGATTCTGACATTGTATTATCTCCAGGGCGATTTGTTGCTAAGAATTTGTAATCTCTCTTTTCTAAATTTGAACGTGTTACATCTCTAACTTCAAATTTTAATAATCTTTTTTTACTGAATTGACGCATATCTTTTAAAAATCCAAACCAATCGTTTTTATTTAATCCGTAGTTTTCGTCTATCATATCTGCATTATAAATTATAACAATTCCGTTTTGCTCGTCTAAACTTACACTTACTTTACCAATTGGTTTATCTTTTGAACCAAAATCAAAGTCAAAAAATCTTGCTTCTTTTGGTACATTAGTCACATCACCTTTTTCGTCTCCAATAACTAAATTGGAATAACGTGACTTTACTGCATTAAACAGTTGTTCTGCTATTACGTCTAAATTCATCATACATTGTTATTTATCTAATTACTGCTTATAAAGATAGGCATTGGCATTTCGTAATCTTCGTTTGCATCCACTTGCGAAAATGTATTGTAAACACTTGCGTCCCAATCTTTCATAACATTAATAACTCTAAGTGCTAAAATTAGAGCACTTACTAAATCATCACTATTGCCTGGCTTTGCTTGAAAGCTACTACCTGTTGCAATAAAACCTTTGAGTTCTGTAATCAGTGGTTTGCTTTTTATTACCAGTTGATCGTTTTCGATCATTGTTTTTAGCCTTGCACAAGTTGTAGTTTTACTACCGTGTGTAGTGTTAAATCCTTTCCTAAATTTTCTTACGTGTCCTTTGCGTATAGGTTCACTGATAAACAATCCTGGAATGTTTTCCTCGCCAAAATCTTGTATCACTAACAGACACGCTTCACCTATACCATTATTTTCAACACTCCAATATATATTACTACCATCGCTGTTTGTAGTATCAGAAATGTATTTGCAAATATCACGCATTACTCTTATTTGACCTGGTATTGCTGTAACATTGTGTTGCCATTCTGCAACTTGCTCATATGTCGGAAGCTCTAAAACTTCTATAGCTGCATTATCTCCTCCTGTGCCCATTGCAGGGTCAAGAGCAATAACATAATTTTTATCTGCACGTGGTGTTTTATACCAACGCACTTGCCCCATATTCATAGTAGGATTTACACCCTCCATAACAGCCAATTTCAAACTGTTAATTAATGTTTCGTCGAATACTAAAAATTCACATTCGTATTCACGTCTAAACATTTCTTCGCCAATACGTCCTACTTCATCAACTTTCCATTTATCATCTCTATCAGGATGTTCACTCCAATGTGCCATAAATGAGTGAAAGCCATTTATACCAACATCGTTCTCATTTCCATATTCATCAAACTTTTGTTCTGCTTGTTTCCATATAGTTGCAAATGTGTCTTCGTCTGAATTTGGAGTGCTTGTTATAATAGCACGGCCACCTGTTGCAAGTGTAGGTGAAATTGATGTCCAAAATTCTTCTGCAATATTAGGTTGCACAAATGCAAACTCGTCACAGTATAGTAATGATATAGACAAACCACGTCCAGTAGTTCCTGTTGTTGTTTGACTTATAATACGTGATCCATTTTCAAACTCAATACTACCTTTGTTATAACTTGTAACACCTGCTCTAATATGATCAGGACACAATTCATAAACGTATCTAATACGTTGCATAATTTCTTGTGCACCTGTATATTTGTGAGCAGCAATTAATATTGTTTGATCTGAATTAAACATAGCATACCAACACAAGTAAATGCTTGCACACGTAGTTTTTCCTGTTTGTCTTGGCATCATATTTACATTGAATCTATAACTATGATAAGAATCAAGTAAACCTAATTGATAATCATAAGGATCAAATAACAATTTTCCTTGCACAGGATGTTGTATATGTGCAAAATGTTTTGCAAAATACAAATAGCCTAATTCAGGATCCATACACTTCATTAAATCTTCTACTTGTTCGTTTGTAAAAGATTCTTGTTGATTTGCTTTTTTGGTTAATACACCATCTAAACTTTTACTCATAATGTATTTACTCTAATAAATGGTCGTAATATCCTATGTTGAACCTAGCATCAAATAACTTTCTTCTGTTTTGCTGTATCAAAATATGTACAGGAGAAGCATAATCACCATTAGTAGGTTCACTCCATAAAAATTCATATTCTAAACTAGTGTCTAATTTTTTTGCAAGTTTTTTTAATCGTCTACGATTAATGTTAGGCACAATATAAACAATGGCCTGGTAGTTTTCTAGCTGATCAACTTTACCAGACCATTCTGTAATTTTTATTTCTTGTTTTTTGTAAGCTGCGTATGCCCAAGGACAAACCGATTTTATGTGATCAAAATATGCTGACCAATCAACCTTTTCCTCTGCCACGGCCTTTACCTTTACCTCGGCCCTCGGTTGTTTTTACATCAATCGCGTCTTTCATTTTCATTTTTTTACCACGTCCGCGACCTCTGCCTTCAGTTGTATTAATATCGTCTTTCATTTTTTTACCACGTCCACGACCTCTACCTTCTGTCATTTTATCAGTCAACGCAGCATAAAGTTGATCTTTAATTGATTCCAAATTCATTGGATTATCACCGCCTGATGCTTTTGCATATGATTTTTTACTTTTGTGCAAATCATTGCCTGATGGAATACTTGCTGAAACATCATTAATATACATTTCGTCTGGCGCACTTGGTTCATCGTCATATTCGTCACCCATTGCACCTTGATCATCATCTTCTGATCTCATCATCGAAACCATATCACCCATTGATGGTTCACTGCCGCCACCGCAAGGACTATCCATTTCTGGCTCAGGTTGATTAATATCCATAGGCTCGAGCATTTTTGCTCCAGGTGCACCTGCAAGTTGCATCATACGTGCTAATTCTTCTGCGCTACCTGAAACTGTAATTTCTTCTTTAATTGGGTTTCCTGTGTGGTCTACTGAAAAGTCTGTTCTTATTTTCATTGCATTTGGGTCCTTAAAACTTCCTGCTTTCGCTAATTTTTCTATTGCTTTTTTTGTATTAGGTCCTACTATACCATCTACTTTTAATCCTTGATTTTTTTGGAAAGTTTTTACTGCTTTAGCTGTAGCAGGTCCAAAAATTCCATCTGCTTGTCTCATACCTAACTTAACTTGTAAGCGTTTAACACCTTGGCCTTTACTACCCATTTTCATTACGTCATTGTATGAACGTCCTGTAGGAGGTGCAGTAGGTTTTGCATCTGGTGCTGCTATACCTGTTTGACCTTTTGCTAAACCAGGATCTACATTAGCATCTGCTCCTGCTCCATCTGCTTTTGCAACAGCCTGTTGTGCAGCTTTTTTTGCTTTATTTTTTTCTAAGCCCATACCAACTAATGCACCTACTAGTGCAGCAACTAGAGGTGCTACTTCGTTTAATTGTTTTTCTGATAAAATATCTTTTTCCATTTTTATGCTCCTATTGGGCTTTTTGTATTTTGTGAATCGCCAATATCTTTGCTTTCGCCAACTGGCACATCGCCAACATAATCTGCAGAACGTTCTTTACGGGCTGTTTCTAATTCTTTTAATAAATCCATAACTCTACCAGGTCCTACATTTGCTTGTGCATCGCCTTCTGCTTGACCCATATCTTCTTGTGTCAGTTTTGCAACATATTGTGTTTCATCTTTTTCTTGCTGATACAGTTCTTGTGGTTCGTTTGGATTACGTACAATAATATGTGCTTGATTTACACCACAACAATGACCGATATACTCTTGTAAAATTTGACTTGTAGTAGGATACATCAATTCTATTTCGTAGTAATGCACTTCACAGTTTTCTAGTTGGGGGAAATCTAAAGGACGTTCTTGTATTGGTGTTTTTTTGCCTGCACTCATTTTGCTTACACCAAATTTTTGCAAGCATCTTTCCATATCATCTTCGCAATTTTCTGGTAAGTCTCCTGCGATGCCTACTTTAAAAGCATAAACTCTTTTTGATTCTGTTAGATAATCTGTAAAACTTTTCATAATTGTACTTCCTATTATATACTATTTATCTTTATCAAGACCTTTTAGGCGCTCGAGTAGACTATTTCTATCAGTAATTACATATCCTTCGCCATTAACAATATCGTCTGTTGGACCGTTTGCTTGGTCTTGTTTTTGCTTTTTAAGTTGTAGCTCAACCATTTTTAATTTTTTATCTAGTTTAGCAACTTTGGCATCTAAACTTGTTTTTAACATTGTACCAGCAACTTCAAAAACTCTACCACTATAACGACTTTCAACATTCATTCCTAAGTCCATTAAATCATCATAAGCGGTCATTGCTTTGTTTGCAACTTCATTTAATTCTGTATCGGCCATATCTCCTAAGCCTTTGACAGCTGGTAATGCACTTGCTATTTTATCAAATTCAGCAATGTCTCTAAAAGTATCTTCTTGTTCAACTATTGCAGTTTCTGCTTTTTGTTGATTTTCTTCTTTTATATCGTCTGGTGCAATATTTAAAAGATCTTCAAGTTTTTTAGTCATTTTACTATTCCATTATATGCTAGTATTTATCTACGTTTTCCTTGATGGAAAATATCTGATTCATTGATAACTCTAAACATCATTCCTTTTTGTTTACAAAATGCTCTTGCCGCTGTCCATTTTGCTTGATTTACTATATAATGTAATCTATTATTTTGACTTTTTCCTAATTTACTTTCGTGTGTTTGGTTAGCAGGTTTTATTTCAATTAATTCAACTTTTTGTGCGCCTGTTTTGTCTGCATATACTATAAAAAAATCAGGAACATAAATTGTGTATTTTCCGCTTAATGGATTTCTATAAGGTATTTTTACAGCTTCACTTGCCCATTTAGATACATTTTCATTCATATCACACATACGCATAAAAGCAAATTCCCAACTGCTTCTATATGTAGGTGACCTGCCTCCTATATATTTGTCAGGGTTTTTTAGTGCATACTTTCCTTGTGCAAAACGTGCCATTACAGAATAATATTTCTAGCTTCTCTACTTGGTGTTTCAGGATCAACTTTGTAACCTAATGCACTTGATTTACTTCTGTTTACATTAAGTATAGTAGTTACAAGTTTACTAATCTTAACTTCGTCTAAACCTTTTAATGTATCTAATATTGAATACACAGGTGTTTTTTCTAATTCTGCTTGTTGTAAAATAGCTGTCGAAACTGCAACTGCACTTTCTTTTCCAAAACCTCTGCGTTCAAAAAATCCTACAACACTATCTACTTGATTAGATGTAAAATTAATTTGTTTTGTAAAATACTTATTGTAAAATTCTTTTACTTCTGCAGAACTATCGATATCTTTGATTGTGCTTGTTACATCAGTGTTTGTCATTGCTGATTCCTTATATTGTCAAAGTTATCAATAGCCGCTTGTGAAAATTGATTTTTTTGGCTTTGACTTAAATTATTCCAAACTTCTTTTCTGTCATTTAAATTACCAGTTTGTTGATTTTTAAAAAACTGATTAAATGCAAAATCTTCTCTTGCTTGTTGATTTGTATTTAATAAGTTCAATGCGTCTGACCTTGACTGATTGAATATAGTATCGTTGCCATCTAATACTTGTTGAGATTGTGTTGTAGCAGTGCTTCCTTGATTAAATGCATAATTGTTTAATCCGTTGAGAGCAGCTGTAGCAACAGCAAAAAGTGCTCCGTCTATAATAGCATCTTTTTCAGAATTTAAATCTGCATTTGAAAGATTGTCGATGTTCCTAATTGTGTTTATACCTGTTAGAACTGTTCCTATGTTGATATTTTCATTTTCAATGTCTGTGAAAACATTTGCAATTCCGTTTAATATTCCTCCATCACCAAAAATATTAGTCACTCCTCCGCCTTCGATTGATAAAGGACTTGGCGAAACATCATAATGGCTTGGATCAGCAAATCCTGCTGGATTATCTGTAGAAGTTTTTCCTCTGCCGTACAGTACAGATTCATAAACTATTTGTAATTCATTAGTTGTAAAGTTACCAGTTGTTTGGTCTAAACTATCGTGCCTATGGCTAGAAATGATAGGGTTAACAAGTGTATAACTAGTAAAATTACTTTCGCCACTTAACCCGTGTAATTGATTAATTGTTATTGTGTTAAAGAAAGGAGCATTTGGTCTTGTCCTATCAAATCCATACCTATAACTATTGCGTACATCGCCGCCGTATATGTTGTCAGGATTGTTAATATATGATATCGGAACAGTAGTATCAGGTTGTCCACTAGCATCTCTACGTGCATAATTAGGATCTTGATAGTAGTATCTAAAATAACTTTCCCAAAGTAAAGTTGTAAGTCCGGCATTGTCATCGTGGAATCTTAAAGAAATAGGATCATAGTTTATTTTTGTTTGTACAATTCTTTTTCTATTATATTGATTTTTTACATCTGTATCCACAGTATATCCTGGCAAATCAACACTAGATACAAGTAAATTAAATTCTTTTTTGTTTAAAAGCAAACTTGCTGAGTTTCCAAGCGAAGATATAGCAATAGGATTGATATCAAAAACTACGTGATAAAGATGTTTAAATTTTGGTGTTAGACGTAAATTATTTCTTACATACAATGCACTGGCGTGTGCATAATCACCAAGGTTGCCTTTAGGGTTACCTAATGCACTTGAAAAATTATCAAAAAAACCGTTAAACTTGCTCATAACGTATTTATCACTTTTTATATGTGCGTATATAATAAAAAAGGAGCCATAAAGACTCCTTTTTGTGCAATCTCTATTTTATATATTAGCTGCCGCCACCTGTTGAAAGTGAACTTACATTTCTTGCTACAGTTGATCCAACACCTGATCCAACTGGAGTTTGAATTGCGTTGTCATACATTATTGTAAGCGCAACTGTGACTGGGTCACTACTTGCATAAGCAACTGAACCATAATCTACTGATGTTAAATATGCTCCGTAAATTTCCCAAGTTTCTAATACGTTTGGTGCGTTTACACCATTGCCACCATCTAGTATTTCTAAACGTGATGTAAATTTGTAATCAATACCTGATGCTGCACTTGCTTGTTCGAAGAAATCAAATTGCTTCTGTAGCTGTTCGCCGACTAATTTTGAAACATTTCCGTTTACATCGTCACGCAAGTTAATTGTAACTTCGTTCCAACTATGTTTACCAGCAATGTTTACTTTACTGTTGTAAACGTGTAGTTCTTGGTTTTCAAAACTAATTGTAGGTCTTGAAGCATCAATTACTTGTTTTGTTAATTCTTGTGTTTCGTTTGATACACCAAAATTTTCTAGTGTAATTCTAAAACGATATTGTAACTTTGGCATAAGCAAGCCTTGATTGCTTGCACTTGTATCATTTGCCAAAGGAACTGTAATATTTGTGAGTGTTGAGATTGCCATATATTTACTCCTATCTACAAGTATTTATCATTGTAGGGTGTCATTTTAAAAACACCCTACTTAATGATTATAAGCCTGCTATTTCTCCAGTATTTTTCAAACGTAGTGGAATGTATATGAATTCTACTGCTTTCACTGGTTCTACTGCTATGTCAACATATAGTTCGTTTCTATCAATTCTAGCAGGTGTGTTGTTTGTTTCGTCACATACTACTAAGAAGTCAAATAGAGCTCTTAAACCAACTAATTCAATCATTAGACTTTCAACTTGTTGTTTGATTTCGTCTCTTGTAATTTTATCATTTGGTTCAAACAAATATGGTTTTGCAAGTTGATTCAACTGACTACGTAAGTAAACTGTAAGTCTTGCAACATTAATTCTATCCAATGCACTTGCGTTTCTTGCACGAGTTTTTTGTCCAAATACAACAAGTCCTGCGCCTGTCAAGAAAGTGATTGGGTTAACATTATTTGCATACAGTGTATCTCTTTGTCCTTCGTTAAGAGCAACACTTACAAATTCACCTTCACTGTTAATATATCCTGTCGCTGTAGCATTTGTAACACCACCGCGTCTTGTACCAGCTGGTGCAAACCAAGGAAATGCAACCTGATCATTTAATGCCATTGTACGTAACACCATATGACTTGGAGGAACAACAACATTGTTACCTGCATTGTCACTTGTAAAGCCACTTGGATAGTAAACACCTAAGTATTCATCGCTTGTGACCAATCCGTCGTCATTATCTTCTGGTGCTAATGCAACGTTTGTTGCCCAGTTGTTTAATGATGTTGCATCTGGTGTTAGTCTTGCAGGTGAGTCACCTACAACAAATGCAGTCAATCCTCTGTCTGCATTCAGACTAATCATTTCGCCAATTAATTCTGGATAACCTGGTGTTGCAATCAAGTTAAAGATACGTGATTCGTCATCTCTAATATCGTCGTTGCTGTTAAGCATTGACTGCATTGCTTGAACTACAACTTTACGCTGTGATATTCTACCAAACGCACCTGAACCGTCTGCATTATTTGCACTTTCTGTTACCCAACGATGTGGATAGTAAGCACTCATACTTGCATCATTTTGTCTTGTGTTAACTGCTGTTACATCAACATAGTTTCTAACAAACTTCTTGACATTAAATCCGCTTCTGCGTGTATTCCATAATAGCATACCTTTTGGATATAATGCAGGATCTGGTGCATCTGTGTCTAAAAAGTCACTTGCAATTAAATCTTCAATATCGCCTGCTGTGTGTGCCGAAGCAGTACCACCGTTAGTACTCCAACGTGCATCAGCAAACAATACACCATTTTCTGTAGTTTGATCTGTATTATCTAGCAATACCCATTTGTTTGTAAGTGCAGAATTGTATCTGTAGATTTTTGGAAAGTTTTCTAAATCTGCTGTGCTAATCCAAATATCGCCAGTAACAAGTGCATTACCGTCTGGACGACTTGTATTTGTTGGTTCTGTTGCACTTATAATTGGACCTGCTGCGCTAGGTTGACTATTGAGTGTACCAGTATAATATGGTGCAGCTGTATTTGATAATCCGCTTGATCCATCATATAAGTAACCTACCCACTCACTACCATTGTGTATCATTAAGTCAACTTCGTCGATTACACTGCTATACCATAATGTTCCATCAGCAGCTAATGCTGTTGGTGCATTTGCACTTGCTGTGTATGTCAAACCTTTCCAAAGTGATGCAGTTAGTTTTTCAGGGTTGCTACCTGATTCACCTGGTTGCCAATACAAGTTTGTTGTAGTGCCTGCTACTAAACCTGATGCTGTTAATGCGTTATCAGTATCAACAAAGTTTATTTCACCGCCTAATTTGTGTGTAATAACAACTCTATTTTGGCTATCAACACTTGCCGAAACATTTACTAATCCTAAATTGTTTACTGCTTCTGCCATTAAGTCAGCATCTGTTGCAGCTGCTGTCGCTGTAAATGATGCTGTTGCTGGTGTAGTCATTGTAGCATTGCCTTTTAGTGATTCACTAACTGTAAAAGTTAATGCTCCGGAACTAAAAGTACTTGCGTCAATTTTATTTGATGTAATTGTAGTAGGACCACTTGATGCTCTATAGTATATGTAGTATGAAGCCAATGTTGGGGTATCGTCTGCAGCATTATATTTTATATACAAACTATTTGCGGCTAAATTTACTCCGCCACCTGCATTGTCTAATTCTTTTATTGCTGTTGCGTTGTTTGTATACAACGGTGCTGATTTTAAATCCCAAGTTTCTGTTGATCCGTTCCATACACGTACTTTCCAACTTGCACCTAAATTAGGTTCAGTTGTCTTTACCCATAACGATCCAGTTGGTCTAGGATTACTATCACCTGACTTATATTCTGGAACACTTGTATGCGGTGCTATTGTTAAAGCAGTATTGTAGTATGTACCTGCTGTGATACTAATATCTGCTAATGGTGTACCTGTTCCGTCTACAAGCACAATTGTATCTTGTCCACTGCCGTCGTTGTATATTTCTAATTTATTATCTACTACTGCGGCTGTTATACCAGTGATTGATTCTCCGTTGATATCACCTGCTAATGATGAAAGTGTTGTACCACTTGTTGTAACAGTTGTACCGTTTAGTGTGAAGGTTTCGCCACTGCCTGTTGCTCCACCTGCTGCACTTGAAACAGAAGGCCAACTTTTCTTCCAGTTTGCACTTCCTACTTCAACCCACGCTCCGCTTTTATTTTTATAATATGTTTTTAATGTAGTAGAAGTTGCTCTCACTGCGTAATCACCAACTGCACCAATTGACCCTTTTGGTGCTCCTGTTGCTGAATTACCTACTAGCTGAGTAGCATCTGTAATTACTATCGGTGTTTTATTTGCAAATGTTTGTCCACCAGTTGTTGTAATTGCTGCGGCATTCCATTCTTGAATACCAAACATTGATGTTGATGTATCTAACCACCAAGTACCATCTGCTGGATTAGCTGTTGTTGGAGTTGCACTAGCTGATAGACCTCCTAAGTCTACATCTGCACGTACAACGTATGCTCTATTGCTTACACCTAAATACGAATACGCTGCTTGTAAACCGTATTCATTCTGTTCACCTCCGTGTATTGGATTATTATTTGCATCTGTGTAGAAAAGAGGATCGCCAAATGTTTCTGCTAAATCTCTTTGAGATGTCATTAAGTAAACTTTACCAGCATTTGCTTTCGTTGTTCCTGGAGCAATACCGGTGCCTGCAGCGTTTAATTTGTTTTCTGCAGACGCTACAAATAGTATAGGTGTTGTACCTGGTTCTGCTGGCGTGTAGAAACTTTCGTCAATTACGCTAACCTGTACACCTGGTGATGTTAAAGCCATTTTCATTTCTCCTATGGGTCATATTCTTTATTACTATTATTTAGCTGATTTAGTGATTTTTGATGCTTTTAGCATAGTAATACACGTATTTTTCTATTGACTTTTTACTAAAACATATGTATTATAATAAGAAAAGGATGATCGATGACAATTGACTATAAATTTGATGAAGACAAATATATTGCAGAATTTGCAAAATATATTGACAAAACTTATAATGGTCACTATAGCACAAATAAATTTCAGTCAACTGAAGTAATCATAGATAGAGGGCACGGAACTGGATTTTGTATGGGCAATGTAGACAAGTATTCAAATCGCTATGGTAAAAAAGGCACACAAGAAGATGCTAGAAAAGATTTGATGAAAATTTTACATTATGCACTAATTCAATTGTATGTTCACGATAACGATCTTTGATCTGTTATAAAATTAGAAAACTTGTCACCCCAGATTTTATGTGCTTTTTCTAGTGGATGGACCTGTGGACCAAATTTGTATCCGTTTTGTTTTGCCCAATTATAAAATCCTAAATTATCTTCTCTATGTATTATGTTTTTTAAATCCAAACGTTTTATCATACCATCTAAAAAAATATTAGGTTCTCTTTCCATAGTTATATAATAGGCAAAGTCATCAAAAGCAGATGTAAAATAAAATTTTACATTTTGTGAATTTAGATAACTAATTAAGTATTCAATTTGCTGTAAAGGATAATATATTATATTACTACTTTCAGTACGGTTTCTATAAAAATCCCGTATTGTGTTTTTTAAATACTCTTCGGACAAAATAGCTCTACGTTGTTTAATTGTACCTTTGTGGGGACTAAAAAATCCGTCAGCATCCGTTGTCTGCGAACAGAAAAATTTATCTTCATCGTCTACATATCTTTCAATAGATTTTTTTGGTGAAATACGAGGATATTCTCTACGGGTTAAACTTGTCCACATTACTAAAACAACAATTTCTTCAGGATTGAATGATTTGATTAAATTGTCTATGTGATATATTACTCTTCTTACACAACTGCCAAAATCACTTCCTACCATACCTACATTATCTACTGTTGCACTTGGATATAAATTTTTTTGTACCCGATGTGCCCAAGTAGATTCACCTGCAAATCTTATAATTCCTGACGGTTCAATTAGTCTTTTATGATCAGCTAATTCTGCTCCAGCTGTAAAACTACATCCACCGGAAACAACTTTTTTTATTTTATCCATTTTTAAATTTTTGTAAACCAAACATTATTTGGTCCTATATCATAATCCTTTACACATTCGTTCACTGCTTTGTTTACTCCTGTGTAATCTATATCGTGTCCTGTTAAATATCCGCCTGGTTTTATTTTAGGCTTGTATGCATCAATATCTTTTTTTACCCAATTATAACTATGATCTGCATCTATAAAAACTAAATCTAAACTTTTATTTTTAATATGTTGGGCGCCGTCTATACTTATTGCTTCTATAGCTATTAATCTGTCTTTGTATTTTTCAGAAATATTATTGTTATAAAAACCTTTAACACTTTTGTCAATAGCAAATATTCTGAGATTTGGATTTTGATCTAATAGGTGAAAAGTTGTTCTTCCGTCTCGAACACCTACTTCTGCCATAATTGTTATATTATTTTCTTTTACAAGCCAATCTAAAAAATGTCGTCTATTTTGACGTCCTGTCCATTTTATTGTAGGTTGAACATTGACTATATTAGCCAATTAAAAATCCATAACCAGTACCACCAGCTACAGCCATTTGTAAATCTTGCTCTAGTTTTTCCATTTCGGCTTGTGCTTCAGCTTTTAATGTATCGCCATTAAGTGTCGTACCACCTCCTGGTCCTGCAATAGTTGAAAACTTACTACGTGCTTCTCCTAACATATATTTACAGCCAGCTAGTGTGTAATCTTTTATCCATTGCATACATTTGTAATCTTCTAGCAACTGTTCGTCTGGTCTATAGTTGTAACAGAACATTAACACTTCTTCGTCAGCTCTTGGACGCTGTAAAATTGTTAATTTTTTTGTTGTTGTGTTCCATTTAAATTCCATAAAGCTACCAAACATTCTTCCTATCAGTTCTTGTTGTTGAGAAAAGAAGTCATAAGTTGCAAGGCCGCCTATACCGGATCCTGCAAGCAGATATGTGTTTGTATATGCTAAATTAAAAGGTTCAAACAAACTGCCGCCGTCTGCACTGCCACCTAATCTACTACCAATACTACGTCTATATATTTTTCTAATTTCAATTATTTCGTGAGGCATAGTGTAAACATTTTGATCCTGTTGTAGTTTAGTTGTAACATAACTTTCTTCTACACTATTTTCACTACGTTGTCTGTACTTTGTTAAGGATTTTGTCAATGCAGTTTCATAATGGATAGGATCTAGTTCAACATCAACCATACCTCCGCCTAAAAATGCGTTTACATAATCAAAAATTTGTTGTTTGTGTGTTACTAAATTAGACATATAAGTTCTCCAATAGTATTTATCGATACGATAAATATGTATATGCCACGTTTAAGTTTATATAGACCAGAAAAATCAAATGATTATACTTTTCTCGATAGTATAATCTACGAACAATTTACTGTAGGAGGAACAGATTTATTTGTACACAAATATATCGGAACCAAAAATCCTACAGGAGAAGACATTACAGAAGAGCAAAAAGCATATGCTACACAAGATGTTACTAATATACAAGATTTATTATTTCTAGAAAACAGAGATAGAAAATATGATCAAGACATTTATACATTACGTGGACATTACAATGTGCAAGATCAAGATTTTGATTTAAGCCAATTTGGGTTGTTTATGTCTAATGATACATTGTTTATGACAATACATATCAATAGTAGTGTAAAAACTTTAGGTAGAAAAATTATTTCGGGCGATGTAATTGAATTACCCCATTTGAAAGACGAGTATGCATTAAATGATTACAGTGTTTCACTAAAACGTTTTTATGTTGTTGAAGATGTAAATAGAGCCGCAGAAGGATTTTCTCAAAGTTGGTATCCCCATTTATATAGATTAAAACTAAAACAAATATATGACGGACAAGAATATAAAGACATTTTAGATTTACCAGTAGAAGAAGGTAGTGAGCAAACTTTACGTGATGTTTTATCAACATATGAAAAAGAAATGCAAATTAATGATGCGGTTGTTGCACAAGCTGAAAAAAATACACCATCTGCAGGTTATGATACAAGTCATTTTTATACAATATCTGTAAGAGATAATGGCGAAGTTGATCTTGTAACAGCAGACGAAACTTTTTTAGTTGATCAAAATGTTGATGTAACACAAATTGTAAGCACGCCTCCTAGGACTGGATATCCAGGTTATTTGGTAGGAGACGGTATACCGCCTAACGGAGCACCATTTGGAAGTGGTACAGGATTTCCTTCTAACAGTGCATTAGGTGATTATTTTTTAAGAACAGATTTTATTCCTAACAGATTATTTAGATATGATGGAAATAGTTGGAGGAAAGTAGAAGACAAGGTAAGGACTACTTTAACTCCTAATCTACTTAGAGACACACTAAAAGGAACTTTTGTAAATAACAATGCTTCTAATGAAATTAATGGTGAAGAAGTAGTTGAAAGACAGAGCTTGTCAAAAGCATTGAGACCAAAGGCAGATAATTAATGCAATATTTTTATGACGGACAGATACGAAGATATCTTACACAGATTATTAGGGCATTCAGTAATTTTAGTTACAAAGATGGTGATGGTGATCTAAAAGTAGTGCCTGTAACATATGGCGATCTAACAAGACAAGTTGCAAACATTATACGTGATAACAGTGAAAATAAAATGCCAAGTGCGCCAAGAATGGCTGTATACATTACAAGTATGCAAATGGATAGAGCTAGACTAAGTGATAGTAGTTTCATAAGCAAAATAAACATCAAAGAAAGAGCATTTGATGAACCAAGTCAAACATATACAAATACACAAGGCAGTGGATATACTGTAGAAAGATTACATCCAACGCCGTACACACTAGGAGTAAATGTAGATTTATGGAGTAGCAATACAGAACAAAAATTGCAAATATTAGAACAAATTTTTATGCTTTTCAATCCTGACTTAGAATTTCAGACAAATGACAATTATGTAGACTGGACAAGTTTAAGTGTATTACAATTAGAAAATATTGATTTTAGTAACAGAGCTATTCCTGTAGGTACAGAATCAGAAATAGATATTGCAACTTTGAGTTTTATTGCTCCTGTATACATTTCTCCGCCAACAAAAGTAAAAAAACTTGGTGTTATAACTGAAATTATTAATAGTGTTTTAAACTTTGATGCAGGAACAATCGAACTTGATGGATTTAACCCTGATACTACAGATACTTCTAAAGTTGCAGCTGGAACAGTGGTTTTACCTGATGGTTCTGTAGTACAACAGGCACCTGCAAGTCCAGAAGAAGCATATTATGATGAAAATGGTAACATAACATACAACAAGATTACAGCAGAAAATACTAGAACAACTGTAATAAAAACCTCTGCTGATGGAAACCTAAATGTGGCTAATGTTGCTACTGCAAGCTATAGGAACTTTGATATTATTGTAGAAGGAAATATAATCAAACTTGGTAGGAATGCAGCAAGACTTGGAGAAATAAATTGGTATAATGTTTTAGAAGCTGAAGCACCAGCAGTATACCAACCTGGCATAAGTCAAATAAGATTAAAAAGAGCAGAATTACTTACACCTATAATAGGTACATTTGCAATTAACGGTAATAACACACAAGAAATAACAATTACCTACGATATAGATACTTTGCCTAGTGATACAATAATATCAGGGGTATCTGACAGAGGTACAATAGATTATATAATTAATCCTAGAAATTTTAATCCTACAAGTGTAAAAGCATCAGGTGTAAGACTATTACTTACTCAACCTATAGGTGGGGCTATAGAAAGAATCTATACAGTTACTGGAAGCACTACAAGGATTGAAACCGAAGTACAAACTGATAGTGTATATGATATTGATGTTTATGTTGAAAATGTTAGAGTTACAGATGCAGCTACACAAGAAAATATAGACGGATCGTTGGTAATAAGATTAGCAGATGCTCCTCGACCAGGCGATGAAGTAAGATATGTGTTATACATAAACGAAGATGGTGCAGACGCTTGGAAAGGCACAACCAATAGAGACTTTATAGCAGATACACACGATATTGTTGAATGGGACGGAACTAATTGGCAAATAATTTTTGATGCAAACGAATCTGAAGGAAATACTTACGTTACAAATTTAAATACAGATCAACAATTTTACTATAATGGCTACTATTGGCAATATGCTGTTGATGGGTTGTATCCAAGAGGCAGTTGGGATTTAGTAATGTAAAACTAATTACTATATGAACAAAGTAATTTGTAGCGGTGCATTAATATATTCAAAAAACGAAAAACGTTTTCTTTTATTACACAGAACCAAAGGTAAAACAAAAAATCAATGGGGACTTGTTGGAGGCACCAACGAAGGAATAGAGACTCCGTGGGAAGGATTAAAAAGAGAGATTAAAGAGGAAATTGGATTTTTACCTAGTTTTAAAAAAATATTACCCTTAGAAAGTTTTATTAGTAAAGATCAAAACTTTTTCTTTCATACTTACCTTTGTGTTGTTGATAAAGAATTTATACCTAAATTAAATGGTGAACACAATGGATATGCTTGGATATCTTTTGGAAAGTGGCCAAAGCCTTTACACAACGGTTTAGCAAACACAGTTCGCAATAAAACAAATAGCACAAAACTAGAAGCTGCTATTAAACTAATTGATGTTTTTCTCGATAGTGAAACTGCTGACTTAACTTAATTACTTCTAATACATCGCCGGTGTAAGTAACATCTTTATCCGCAATTAATTCTACAATAGTAATCTCACCTAAAAGTAATTGTTTAAAATTTTTGCTATCTATGTTGATATTTGTATCTTTAACGTCTGTTGATTCAGTAATTCCATTTTTATCAAGTACTATAATTCCTTGATCCTTAATACAAATGGATATATCAAGCATACCTGGATTAATATAGTTTGTAAGTTCTATAATGTGTAAATTAATAACACTTTGGTCTCCTTGCAAGGCTACACTTTTTAATTTAGCAAAAAAATCCTGGGCAATATCTACATCGCCTTCGACTATAATATCACCTTTTTTATAAAGATCAAGAGTGTCTACTTCTAAGGAAAGTGCTTTTAAAGCATTCTTTAAATCAATGTGTATCTCTGCATCTGCATATTTTTTACTTATTTTAACACCTGATTTATCAAAAAAAATGTCACCAACATTTTCTATACTAAATTTTACACTACCATTTTGGTAATTAAAATTTTGTCCTAACTTTTTATCTATTTGTTTAAAAATACTTTTTGCAAGAGGATTAAATTCTATAATGTTTTCTTCTTCTGTTTTTTCAAGAAAATCTAAATCATATTCTTCTATATCAGCATTATAAGTTTCTTTAAACTTTTTTTGTAACCATTCAAAATCGTTAATTTTTTGTAAAGCAGATATATTATTTTTAAAAGCAATACCATATTTTGCTCCTTCGTAAGAGCCGGCAATAGTTTCTTTACCAAAAGGTTTATCTTTGCCTCTAGAGCACCACGCTTTTAATCTAAATGTAGACTCGTCATCTATCTGTCTATCAATACTTCTACTAGCTAACTTTACACATTCTCTAAACCCACTTTTCCAGGCACTAAAAGCATCTGTGTTAAATGCAGTAATATTACTCATCCTATTAATACCTTTAAAATTTTTGCTAATACTTGTGGTCATATCAGGTGTGTTTACATCCATATTCAAAGTTAGGTTTGTTGGTAATAATTTTACTCCTCCGTAACCGTATATAAGATCATTTACAGGATTTAAACTTCTCCATACATATACTGTTTTCAATCCGTCAACATCGTAATGTGCAATTTGATGATACAATTCAAAATCATCTAATAATTCAGCATCACCATCAACTACCCAAAACATATCTGTTGATACTTGTTTTGCTGCTTCAATGTGAGCTTGATGAATTCCTTTTACTTTATCTACCCTTTTTGCATTTGGATAATTTTGTAACAATTTGCTGTAATTTTCTTCTGCATTTGGTTCTCCATTACTAATGAAAACTATATCATAAGATTCTGGATAACTTCCTAAATCATCATATTCTTTTTTTATAGCCAAAAATCTATAATCTAATTCGTGTTTGGTAAGCATTATGCTTTTTGTAGTTAGAGCTATACCGTCATAAAATTCACCATTTCTCCAAACGTGGTTAATTTTTCTTTCATATTGATTATGATGTGTAATATAAAACTTCCAATCAAAATTTTTCTCAATATCTAGATCCGGATAAATCATCCAAAACATATCTGTTTTTGATTGCTCTCTAGCACGTAAATATTCATCATAATTTGAAACAACAAATTTTTCAAAAGGTTTAGGATTACTTGCAACTATTTCCCATTCTTTTTTATTAACGAAAAATCTATGATCTATTTCTTTTTCTGAAACTAATGAATTTTTGCTGAATAAAACAATACCATCATAATGTTCTCTATTTAAGAAAACGTGATTTATTTCTCTATCAAATTTATTATGGTGGCTAAAATACATATTAAAATTG